>Ga0172369_10000343_pt1 | contig 70051 bp, 55 predicted proteins | sample LakKiv25m_FD_114539 | JGI IMG/M metagenome (GOLD analysis project Ga0172369, IMG submission 114539) | Freshwater microbial communities from Kabuno Bay, South-Kivu, Congo - kab_022012_11.25m | ecosystem: Environmental > Aquatic > Freshwater > Lake | place: Democratic Republic of the Congo... | reverse complement strand
CCTTGAGTCGTCCATCTGCCCGTGGTAAACGAGAAGCATATCGCGGTCAAAAACATAGAACTCAGGGGTGCAGGCTGCATCATAAGCTTTTGCAACTGCCTGTGTTTCATCATACAGATAAGGAAAAGGATAGTTATTCTCCCGGGCAAAGTCGCCCATCTTTTCTGGAGCGTCCTCCGGATACCTGGCGGGATCGTTGCTGCTGATGGCAATAAAGGAGACCCCCTTTGCCATATACCGGTTGGCAAGTTTCACAAGGCCAGCATTCACGTGTTTGACATAGGGACAGTGATTGCAGATGAACATGATCACTGTGGCCTTATCAGACTTTAGATCCCTGAGGGAAAGCTCTTTGCCTGACACCTGATCCTGAAGGCTGAAATCAGGCGCTTTGGTGCCCAGCGGAAATGGATTGCTTTGAGTCAGTGCCATGGTGTTGAAATATGAACAATTAATGAATTTTCAGGAACTATTTACAACTTTAAAAGAACAGATCAAAAAAATGATTGTTTAAATTCAAAATTTCTTTTGATGACAACCGAAGCACAATCCCCTAAATCTTCCAGCAAGGTCCTGGCTTTGTTATTCTTTGGCGTGCTGATGGGCGCCCTCGATATTTCCATCGTTGGCCCCGCTATACCTTCAATTACTGAAACAATCAAGGTTGCCCAGAAGAATCTCTCCTGGATCTTCAGCATCTATGTTCTGTTCAACCTGATTGGGATCAGCCTGTTTGCCAAACTGTCCGACCTGTATGGCCGACGCAGGATCTATATGCTGACGCTGGCAATTTTCGGGGTTGGTTCGTTGATTGTCTCTCTTTCACCCGATCTTAATGTCCTTCTGATCGGAAGGGCTATCCAGGGATTCGGCGCAAGCGGGATCTTTCCGGTTGCCTCCGCAGTCGTTGGCGACCAATATCCGCCTGAAAAGAGGGGCCGGGTACTGGGGATGATCGGTGCCGTATGGGGAATAGCCTTCATCATCGGACCAGTACTGGCCGGTACCCTGCTGGCATTTTTCCAGTGGCATGTGCTTTTCCTCATCAATATTCCGATCGTTCTGCTCCTGATTTACTTCAGCAACAAACTACTCTCCTCAACGCCGGTGGAATCAGCCAGTGAAATTGACTGGAGCGGGATCATCTTTCTGGGCCTCTCCCTGGCTGCCCTGACCTTTGGCGTCAACAGCTATGACTCTAAGGAAGGAATCGGAGGGTTGTCCAGTTTAATGGTATGGCCATTCCTGACGGTTTCACTGATCTTATTCATTTTGCTCTTTCTTACTGAAAGGAAGAAGCCTTATCCTGTTATCAATCCCTCGCTTTTCAGAAAGCGGCAGATCAGAATTGTAGGTTTTATTGCCCTGATAACCGGACTTTTCCAATCGGCATTTGTTTTCATTCCCAATCTCGCTGTCCTCTCATTTGGGGTCACCTCTTCGGTTGCTTCCTTTATGCTCCTGCCCTTCGTTATTGCCACAGCCGTCGGATCCCCCATCTTTGGCCGAATGCTGGATAAAACAGGATCCCGGCTGGTGATCCTCACGGGGTTGATACTTTCCGGAGCAGGACTGGCCCTGATCGGCCTCTCAGGCGAATCAAAGGCTATTTTCTACGGATCAGGCGTCCTGATCGGACTTGGATTATCCGTACTTGCCGGATCAGGCCTGAGATACATCATGCTGAATGAAGTGGGCGTTCACGAAAGGGCTATCACTCAGGGAGTTCTCACTATTCTGATCAGCATCGGCCAGATTGTCGGAAGTGCAGCGATCGGAACTGTGGCAGCCATGGAAACCACGGCAGACGCGGGGTACCGAAAAGCTTTTTATCTGATGGCCTTTCTGATGGCCCTCACATTCATTTTGGCCCTTCGCCTGAAAGGCCGGAAAGAGGAACAGCAACTCAATGCTTCGGTCGAATGAAAACCAGGATCATCTTCATCTTTGTCGCGATTGTAACACTGGTATCCTGCAAAAAGGAGAATGAAGAACCCTCCCTATCGGATCAATATTTTCCCAACCGGGTTGGCAACCATTGGATATATGACCGTTTCGACAGTCTCGAAATGGTCTCCACAGAGCTCAGAATCGATATCATCAGGGATTCCATCGCCGGTGACGGCCAAACTTATGCCATGTGGGTGTTCAGCAATTCAAAAATGTACGACACGTTGTATGTCAGAACCACTGAGGATTCGGTTCTGTTTTACCGATATCCCGAAGGCTATCCTTTAGAAATCATGCTTCAGCCCCTTTCAACAGGGAAAAAATGGACCCAGCCCTACATGGTCAGGGACTCATCGTTCGTACTTTCAAAGGACACCCTTGCCATTGGTTCTTTCCAATATACCAATGCCTACAAGATCCACCGGCGCCTTTCAGCCTTCAATGATTACATGTCGGAAGACCGGTGGTTTGTTCCTTACCTTGGAATTGCCCGGCTTGAGAACTGGCATTATCTGTTTGGATGGATCTCGAAGGAAAACTGGCAGTTAAAAAGTTTCAATCTCCGTTAAAACTGCAAGCCCGGTTGCAATAATTATCCGCTCACTTATCTCTCACATCCCCGTTCAGACCTCATGAGTCTGTAATGGGAAGGCCGGCGTTACCGTCTCTTTAGTAGAAAAACCCTGGCCATGAAACGATTACCAACTTTTTTCACTATATGGATTGTTCCGTTCCTGCTGATCGGACAGTCCTCCCCCCGGGAAGCAGCCGAGAAATTTTTAAGCTCAAAAACGGGAATTACAGATTTGAACCTGGCAGGATCAAGTCAGGGTTCAGTTTGGATTTTTGAAAGCACTGTGAAGCCCTCTTTCGTGGTTATTAAAGATGAGCCCGGATATCCGGTTATCGCCTATTCGACGGAAAATAGCTTCCTCCACAATGGAGCCATCCCGGAACCGGCACAGATACTGCTGAAACAGTTGGAAAATCATCCCACAAAACAGTATTTGCCAAAACCTGGCCTCAAAACAGGCAATGAAGGAATGTGTCACCTGATCCGGACCCAATGGAGTCAGGATGATTTCTTTAACTTCTTTTGTCCGAGGGATCCCGAAGGCCCCGACGGCCGGACGCTGGTGGGTTGTGTTGCGGTGGCGGTGGGGCAGATCGTCAGATATTACGGAAAAAACAATGTATTCAACTTTACTGCCGAACATGAATCCAGCAAATATGGCACCCTCACCTCACAGATCGGAGGGTACAATTGGGGACTCATGGAAGACCAGCCCCTTGACATTGACCGGGAAGCCAGCCGGTTCCTTTACGGCATGGGAATCGTGACAATGATGGATTATGGCCCGGATTTCTCCCTTACCAGCAATTTCAATGCTTACGATGGTCTCAAGCAGCTCAAATATTTCTCGGCCAACAGGATACTGACCGGCGAAATGGGGATGGAAGCCACCATGCAACTGGTCATTGAAAATCTGAGGGTTTCCCAGCCAGTGTATGTGTCAGGCTCCGGACATGCTTTTGTTTGTGACGGATACGAAGAATCGGGTCTGTTTCACTTTAACCTGGGTTGGGGTGGCTATTCTGACGGATATTATCCTTTTGACCTGCTGGGATTGATCAATATTGACAATTGCATTACCGGGCTTTTTCCCTACTCAAAACTGAAGCCTGCCTCTGAGTTACGACTGGAAAATTCAGGAGGTGTTGAGCAGATTGTTTGGAAAACTCCTGAAAACCAGGAGGAAATGCCTTATCAATACAGGGTATACACCGATGATGACTATTATTTGGAAACCCCTGTTCCCTATATTCGCACAAATCAGCTCCCTGCCGGAATTCATTTTGTAAAGGTTTCCTGCCTCTACAGTCAGGGCGAGTCCAGGTGGATCGGACCGGTCGAAGTGTTTGTCCGCGGATCCTCCATGGCCGTACCCGACGCGTGTCTGAGAAATGCCATACTTGGTGAGATTCAGAAATTTGCACTTGAGCCCGAGAATACACAGATCCAGTCGGGCGATGCAACCCGCATCACAAAACTTACCGTCAGGGGGAATTGTAAAAGCCTGCAGGGGATTGAAAGCCTGCAATGTCTGCAGGATCTTGTCATTGAACTGAACCAGCCGGAGGAACTCGATCTTACCCCCCTGGTGGAGCTGAAGCGATTAAAAAAACTGGAGCTCAGAAGGGTCATTCCGACCAGTATGGGTGGCATCTCTTCTCTGAAGGGATTGGTCACCCTGATCCTGGATGAGGTTCCGGCTGATCAGATACTGCCGCTGACAAACCTGACCGGGCTGATAGATCTTGAAATCCTAAACATGGAGATTCATGGATCCGCCAGCATCAGCCGGATGTCCGACCTGCGAACTCTTGTACTCCGCAACACGGGTATCGATCATCTGTCTTTCACCTCCGACCTCAGCAATCTTGAATCGCTGATCGCACCCGACAACCGGATCAGCCGGACCGGATGGACGAAGGACATGGATCATATTTCTGTGCTGGATCTATCTCAGAATGAATTATCCGATTGCGGATTTCTGAATTATACTCCTAACATCGAATTCCTTAAGGCTGATTCCAACCGCATCAGGAATCTTGCTATTTCAAAACCCTTGATCCGCTTAAAGTCGCTGAATCTGTCAAACAACCTGATCAACAATATTAAAATAGATCAGGTACTGCCGGCGGTGGTATCCATGGATATCAGTTCGAACCAGGTCAGATCGACCCTCGGCCTGGCAGGTTACGTACCGGCACTCAAAAAATTAAATCTTCACAATAACCTGATTAACAAGTGGTCAGGCTCATTTCCGAATCTTGTGGATTTGAATTTGTCAGACAATAAACTCTGCTTTCCGGATCTGATTTCATCCAACAATGCCCTGGTTCATATTAACCTGTCGGGGAATGGAATTTCTGATGTAAAAGAACTGGATCAGACCGATTTTCTTAAAAGAACGGCATTTATTGATCTGACAAGAAATCCGCTCTCCTCCGAGTCCTTCGATTTGCACATCCCGCACATGAAAAGTCTGGCGGATACCCTGCTCACCACCGAGGGTCCGCAACCGCTGAGCCCATGTTATCTGAAACAGGACAGTACGGTTTATCTCAGCAGTCAGCGTGCCGGAATCAATTGGCTTTGCGGGCAGCTGCCGGAGAATAGCTGGTTTGATGTGTATGCCGGACAGGAACCGGCTGAAATGAAAAGGGTTGTAACCGGGATTGCCGGAAGCAACGCAGAGTTCGACATCAACCCAGGCCAGCGATATTACTGGTCAGTTATCACCATTACCCCGGATACTTCATTTATAAGCGGTTACGGATCCTTCACAACCTTTGCCCCTGTCATGCTCCCCTATTACGAAGATTTCGAAGCCTATCAGTCTTTCGGGTACATGACTGAGGAGTGCCCGATGTGGATTTCCGGCCCACTGTCGGCAAATGCCGGAAGTGACGGACGCATAGAGCGTTACAAAAAATACGAAGGCAAACAGTGTCTGAAGGTCGACAACAGCAGCGATATTATCCTTCCTCTCGAAAGTATTGCCCTGAAAGATTTGCAGGTGCAGCAATACCTATACATCGACGAGGGCAGAAGCGCCTGTATCATGCTGGGAGGAGTAGCTTCCACAAACCTGGTTGCCTATTTCAGAAGTGACGGGAAGGTGAGCATTTTCTTCGATGAGCTGAACCAGGGATCGTTTGATTACCCGAAAGGACGCTGGTTTCAGTTCCAGATCAGGATTCTGCCCGACAAAAAGAACATCTGCATCAAAGTTGACAACAAAAACGTGCTGACCCTCATAAAAACTTTCAAACCGGGTGACCTGAGCGTCAGGGAACTTCGGTATAATTGGCTGAACAGCCCGGATGCCCCGGATGCCGGTTACCCGGTCTTTTATGTGGACAAGCTTGAGATCAGATGTTTGTCGACCAGTACAGAATCAACGGAAATTCCTCTGGTAACCGAAATGAAAATCTACCCGAATCCAGCGGCAGACAGGGTAACCGTTGAACATCCGCCGGCCGGGGATCAGTGCAAGCTTGCCGTTTTTGATGGCACAGGCCGCATGGCAGGCTATCAGGTCATCGAACCCGGATCGGTCAGGTCAGAATTCCGGGTCAGCCAATACCAGCCAGCGATCTATTATCTGCGCATGGAAGGATTTGGCAACCCGATGGTTGCCCGCCTGGCCGTAACCCGGTGAATTATAGAAAACTCTAAACAATCCGGGAGGTTAGTTGTAATTTTATCTTAAATCTGATTTGATTATGACATACCGGCTGCTGTCCTTCCTCACAATTATGCTGTCCATTTCCTGTGCAAGGGATAGTAATCCTGTAACCCAATGCACTCCAGCACCTGATGTTTTTGTCAGGGAAACTTCAAGCAGCCCGGCAACGGTTGGAATATCTGTCAGGATCAATGCCGGTTTAACCTCCGCCCCACCCTCCTATGCCTTGTGGGCGAGATATCCCGATGGGGAAACAGAATCTATCTATGCAACCTGTAAAGCTTCCCAGGGGTATGCTGCGAGCACTGATTCCTATTCTGAAAGTTTACCCGTTTGGTTTGGCATCCGTTCCGAAGAAGGACTGGCGCCGGGAAATCCGGACCTGGATGCGATCACCACTGCTACGCCCACCCGGGATAACTTTGAGATTCACTGGAACCCAAAGATCTCCGGTCAGCAGGATACTGTCCAGCTGTTTCTTGAAGCAAACATGCCTAACGATTTCAATGATTATTTCAATGCCGGCCTGGGAACCAACGGTCAACCGTCACTGATCTGGTTCACCTCATTCGTGCTTTATCCGGATACGCTGATTGTGGTAAGGCCTGCCACGGTGATTGGCAGAAGCGACCCAAAAGGCCAGACTTCAAAGCTCTATTCCGACAGGAACGGGATAACTACAGCGCAAAATATCATCAGTGGCATTGATCTCTGGAGGCTCAGATAAGCCGGATGGGATCAGTTCCCAAAGGGATAAGTCATAAAATCGATCCCCTTGTGCACATTCCCGTCAAAATCAAAGAAGGTACAATTCTCCCAGGAGGAGCCAACAGACCAGAGATCCCTCGCCTGTGATGTGATCCAGGCCGGTTCCCAAACCATGATTCCCATTCCGCCACCCTCCTTGACCGCATTGGTGAGATCCACAAAATATTTATACTGTCCCTCCACCGTCAGCGGATACCCCTGCACAGCATCGGACTTGTTGAAAATATTATTGTACTGATCAGCGCCCTCACTGGTCCAGGGATAGGCAGTTTCCACGATCATCACGGTTTTTCCGAAAGTCTGGCGGAAGTCAGCAATATAGGACGAAAGCTGCGTTATCGGAACCGTGCTCCACTTACAATAATAAGATAACCCGATGATATCGAAATCCGTAACACCTCCGAGGGTGGTTGCACCCCTGAACCAGGCCTCAACATTTTCGGGCTGGGCGATATGAAGGATAATCTGAGGCTTGATATCGGAGGCTTTGGACGCCTCTCTCACAGCCCTGATCCCGGCATTGATCAGCCTGCCGAGCTGAGCCCATCCGTTCTTATAATAGTCACCCACCGGCAGCAGCATGCCAGGATTGATCTCGTTTCCCACCTGCACCATTTCAGGCATTAAACCTGCCTTTGACAGCTGGTCGAGAACATTCCGGGTGTATTCATAAACGGAATCCTCAAGGGTTTCCAGGCTCAAACCCTGCCATGCAGCCGGAATGACCTGTTTTTGCGGATCTGCCCAGGAATCGGAATAGTGAAAATCCAGATTAACGGCCATTCCGGCTGCTTTTGACCGGGCAATCGCCACCTTCACGTCCTCAAGGTCATTGTACATTTTGGTCCCTGCCCCACCATACACCGTCCGGGTCCAGTCGGGATGGTGCCACAAACGAAGCCTGACCAGATTGGCACCATGATCAGCAAAGATCCGGTAGGGATCCCTCACCTGGCCGCTGTCGCGGTAAATGCCGCCATGCTCCAGGATCTGATTGACATAGGAGAGATCGGCACCATACACAAACCGGGTCTTACCCAGCACATCCTCTTTTTTGCAGGAAGAACCGCACAGCGCAAGAAATCCGGCAAGAATGCAGAAAATGGTTTTCATCCTGATGACTGTCATGGCGTTTATTGTTTTGGGCGTTACCGGTTTACCAAATATACAATTATAAAAGATCCCTGATCGATGCCGGTCAACCACTAATCATACATCCTAAAACCTTAACTTTACCTCAATACCAATGATTTTATAAGCACTATGTCACACGTAATCAAACTATTCATGGCAGGAACCATGATTTTGACCGCTGCCTGCACAACACAGGAACCCAACTATCCGGCAAACAGGGAGCCCCTGAAGCCCAACACGTTCATACAGCTTCCTTTAGGAACTGTCAAACCTGCCGGATGGCTCAAGGATCAGCTGGTCATTCAGGCTAATGGACTGCCTGGCCATCTGGATGAATTCTGGCCATCGCTGACAACTTCGGCCTGGCACGGTGGTGACGGAGAAGCCTGGGAAAGAGGCCCCTATTACCTCGACGGGTTAGTTCCACTCGCTTACTTACTTGAAGATCAACGATTACTGGATAAGGTTAAGACCTGGATGGAACCGATCCTGGCTTCGTCCCAGGAAAATGGCTGGTTCGGTCCGGACAAGAACAAGGACCGCTGGCCACTCGCGGTGGGATTAAAGGTTCTGAAAAGCTATTATGAAGGAAGCAAGGATCCGCGGGCTCTTGAGGTGATGAAGAAATACTTTAAATATCTTGCTGAAAACCAGCCTGATTGGCCAGATAAGGAATGGAGGGGAGTCAGGGCAATGGAGAATGCGGTTACCGGTTACTGGTTATTCCGGGAAACCGGTGACACCACCATTTTAAAGGCTATCCGGTCCATCGAAGGAAACTCCTACGACTGGAACGGTTATTTTACCCAATTCCCATGGGACTCATTGGCTGCGAAGGATGGCAGGATTCCGAAAATCTGGGATGCCGTCGGTCTGACAGCCCATGTGGTGAACAATGCAATGGCCACCAAATATCCCGGCATCTATTATCAGCAATCGGGTAATCCCGAAGACCTGAAGGCTACCTATGACGGCATCGATAACCTCATAGCCCATCACGGGCAGGCTGGCGGAAGATTCTCAGGCGATGAGCACCTCAGCGGAAGGAATCCTGTGCAGGGGACGGAAATGTGTGCCGTGGTGGAATTCATGTTCTCACTTGAGAGCCTGATTGAGGTTACCGGCGATGTTAAACTGGCCGATCGTCTGGATCAGCTTGCATTCAACAGTCTGCCCGGTACCTGTACCCCGGATTACTGGGCTCATCAGTATGATCAGCAAGCCAATCAGGTGCTTGTCAGCGATGGACCAAGACCCTGGTCGAGCAACCGCCCGGATGCCAACGTGTTCGGGGTTGAGCCCGATTTCGGCTGCTGCACTGCCAACGGACATCAGGGTTGGCCGAAGTTCACCCAATCGCTCTGGATGGCTTCCCCCGACGGCGGTCTGGCTGCCATCAGCTATGCCCCCTGCAAGGTTGAGGCACTGGCCGGCAAAAAGATCAGCACAACCATCGAAGTAACCTCAAATTATCCTTTTGAAAATAACATCTCGATTTCGGTCAATCCGGCAAAAAAGGCAAAATTCCCGCTCTACCTGAGAATTCCGGCGTGGGTTGCGGAACCTGTGGTAACGGTTAACGGTGAAACCATCCCTGCCAAGGCAGGGGAATTCCTTAAAATCGACAGGGACTGGAATCCTGGCGACAAGGTTGAGCTTGAGCTCAATGCCCCGGTCAGGATGGAAACCCGTTACAATAATTCTGTTGCTGTAACCCGCGGTCCGCTCTATTTCAGCCTGAGGATCGGCAAGAAATTCACCCCTGTGACCCTCACACACAGCTATCAGTACATGGGTTCCACTGATTTTCAGATTGAGCCGGTCACACCCTGGAATTACGGACTGCTGGTAGACGAAGCTAATCCGGCCGCCAGCTTTGAGACCGTCAGCAATCCGGTGGGAAAATATCCGTTCGGCGACAGGGGCGACCTCATCTATAATGCCTCTGCCAATGGTTTCGACACGCTCAATCAGGAACCGCCGCTGGTTTTAAAAGTGAAGGCCAGAAAAATCCCCAACTGGACCATGGACGGAAACAATGCAGGATTAACCCCCTATTCCCCGGTTCAGACCACCGAACCTGAGGAAACGGTTGAACTGATACCCTACGCTTCGGCAAGGCTGAGGATCAGCGAATTTCCACGGATCAAATAACTATGAAAAAGATCCTGATAACCCTGCTGACGGCTGGTCTGCTGGCCGCATGCACCGAAAAGGAGATCAGATTCGGGGCCGGTGATTTTGTTCTGGGCATTACCGGCCAGGGTCTGGTCACCAGTATGACCGATACCCGGACCGGGAAAAACTTTGTTCCCAAAGGAGTCAGGGTTCCATTGATGCAAATCAGGAAAAACGGAACTTACTTCATGCCTGTTCAAATGACCCGGGAGGAGGGAAATGGGGTGATTCTGGATTTCGATGGCCCCATGCAGGCAACGATCAGGATCGCTGAGAAAGAGAGCCATCTGGTCCTGACCCTTACCGCTCTTACCGGTGCCGACTCCGTGGACCTGATCGTCTGGGGACCTTATGCCACCTCGATCAGCGAAACTATCGGGGAAACCGTTGGAGTGGTGAGAGACTCATCCTTTGCCATCGGAATCCAGTCGCTGAACCTGAAAACGCTGGGGGGTTACCCAACGGAAGAGAGCGATGTGGATCCCGGTTTTGACATATTCGAAACCAACAGTCTGATCGACGTCGCAGATTCAATTAAGGTGTTCTACCGCGGTCAGACTGCGCGGAAAGAATCTTTCGGGAGCGTGGTGCAAGCCTATTGCCGGAACCGAAATAAGGAGCGGATCATATCCAACTGGAATCATGATTATTATGTTGCGTTTGCCTTCTCCGACGGCGGCGTAACCGGTTCCTCCATCGCCCTGTTCGGATGCCCGGCCGACAGCACTTTAACCACTATCAGCCGGATTGAAATTGCCGAGGGACTTCCTCATCCAGTTATTGACGGTGAGTGGGGAAAAATGGCCCGGAGCGCCACGGCCGCCTATCTGATCATGAATTTTGGCGTCAAGGAATTCGAGGATGCCCTGGCATTGACCAGAAAGGCCGGATTGAAATACCTGTATCACGAAGGTCCCTTTGAGACCTGGGGCCATTTCAGACTGAATCAGGCCCAGTTCCCTGAGAACTGGGAAACCATGCGGCTGATGGTGGACAGGGCGGCCGAAGAAGGTATCCTGATGGGAGTCCATACCCTCTCAAATTTTATCACCACTAATGACCCGTATGTCACTCCCGTTCCGGATCCCAGGCTGGCGAAGGTTGGGAGCAGCAGCCTGAGCGCTGATATCTCAAAGGATGAAATCAATATACCGATTGCCGATCCGAAGTTTTTCAACCAGATGAAAAACAATACATTGCGGGCATTTGTCATTGAAAATGAGATTATCCGTTATGATTCGGTAACCGGTTCAGCTCCCTGGCTTCTGCTTAATTGCAAAAGAGGGGCATTCGGAACCACTGCCTCCGCCCACGCCAAGGGGAGCGTGGCTGCCAAGCTGATGGATCATGGCTACCAGACTTTCCTGACCAACAATGAGCTATCGGAGGAGGTAAGCCTGAGAATCGCGGATTTCTTCAATCAGACCGGATGCCGCCAGATCTCGTTCGATGGCCTGGAGGGCAACTGGTCGACCGGCATGGGACAATACGGCCAGCAGCGTTTCACACAAACCTGGTATGATCATCTGAATCCTGAATTGAAAGGAAAGGTGATCACCGATGCAAGTACCCCCGGACACTTTTTCTGGCACATGTTCACCCGCATGAACTGGGGCGAGCCCTGGTATGCCGGTTTCCGGGAGAGCCAGACCCAGTACCGGCTCCTGAACCAGCTCTATTTCCAGAGGAACCTGATCCCGGCAATGCTGGGATGGTTTAGGATGACTCCGGAAACGAGCCTCGAGGATATCGAATGGCTCCTTGCACGATCAGCTGGATTTGATGCGGGGTACGCCCTGGTAACATCACTTGCTGCCGTCAGTCAGAACGGCATGGGCGAAAAGATCCTGGAGTCCATCAGGGAATGGGAAAAAGCAAGGATGGCCGGTGCCTTCCCCCCGGAGGTTAAGAAAAATATGCAGAACATCAGGAACGAGTTCCACCTGGAAATGAACGGGCCGAATAACTGGAAACTCTATCCCTATCAGCTCTGGAGAGCAGAATACAAGCTGGGAACAGATATCCTGACGATGGATATTGAGAACAACAATCCCGATCAGCCTCTGCAGTTCATTCTGACTGCCGGGCCGGAAAATTCAGCCACCAGCATCACTCTCAATATTGATGGCGAAAAGAAAATCAGAATACCGCTGGATCTGCCAGCCAATCATATAATCAAGTACAACGGAGGAAGTTACCTGTACCTGTACGATTCCAGATGGAATCTGGTCACAACCGGTCAACTGACCCAGTATGACATAACGCTGAGTCAGGGTAAACATTCGCTGGGTTTCAGTGCCATTTTCACATCTTCCGGAGCCGCACAGGGGATTAAGATCGAAATGAAAACCGCAGGGCTTCCCTATGAATTATAAAACAGTAACACACTATCCTGCTAACCTATGAAACGTATTGCTGCCCTGCTGCTTGCAGGACCCTTATCCTTTATTTTCCTTCAGGGCCAAACGGATTTGACGTGGCCCGTCCTGAAAAGTTATGATGCCGGGCATGTCCAGAAAATCGCCATGCCGATCGGGGGTATCGGGACTGGAACCGTCTCACTGGGCGGCAGGGGGAATCTGCAGGACTGGGAGATCATGAGCCGTCCGGCAAAAGGCTACAATCCGGGTCCGACCTTCGAGATCGCCCCGTTTTTTCTGATCCACACCGAGTGGGAAGGCCAAAAGGACACGCGATTGCTTGAGGGCCCCGTTCCGACCTATGCCTATGAGGGAGAACGAGGAGTTTACACAATCACCAACCATGGGATGCCCAGGTTCAGTGAGAGCACTTTTGAAGCCGCCTACCCTTTCGGTCAGGTTCATCTGAGCGGATCGCCGGCTCCTGTTAAGGTAACGCTCAAGGCTTTCAATCCGCTGATCCCCGGGGATGCCGAAAAGAGCGGAATTCCGGTGGCCATTCTGAGGTATGTGGTAACCAACACTTCCGGCAAACCGATCAGGGTTTCACTCTGCGGAGGAATGCAAAATTTCATCGGAGAGGACGGGGCCGCAGGAAGTGCTTCCAAAAACCTGAACACATACAAGGAGGAGAACGGTATCAAGGGGATACTCATGTCATCTGCCGGTGTGGGTCCTGAAACCGAACAATGGGGCACCATTGCACTCACCTGTGCGAATCGTGAGGTAAGTTACCGCACTAACTGGAAAAGGCAGCAGTGGGGATCCTCAGTCCTTGATTTCTGGGATGATTACAGCGCCGACGGCAAACTGGACGACAGACCGGTGACTGGTGAGAACAAGCCGATGGCTTCGCTGGCACAGGCTCAGACGATCCCAGGAGGAGAAACCCGGGTCTTCGAATTTTACCTCACCTGGCACTTCCCGAATGTGGTGGAGTGGTCAAACAAAAGCCTGAAGAAATTCTATACCCTCACCTATTCCAATGCGTGGGATGTGATCCGCAAGGTTAAGCCTGAAATCAGCGAGCTGGAAAAAGGGACTGCTGAATTTGTCAGTGCCTTCTGTTCATCCGACCTTCCGCTTCCGGTCAAGGAGTCTGCGCTGTTCAATGTAAGCACGCTGCGCACCCAAACCTGCTTCCGCACTGAGGACGGGTACCTGTTTGCGTGGGAGGGATGCAACAATAATACCGGATGCTGTTTCGGCTCCTGCACGCACGTCTGGAATTACGAGCAGGCAACCGCTTTCCTGTTCGGTGATCTGGCGCGGAAAAGGCGTGAGATCGAGTTTGACAAATCGACTGCTGAGGATGGGCTCATGAGCTTCAGGGTCAGTTTGCCGCTCGACCGGTCAAAAGATTTCAGCCGCGCTGCAGCCGACGGCCAAATGGGAACGATAATGAACCTTTACCGCGAGTGGCAGCTCAGCGGCGACAATGACTGGCTCAGAAAACTTTACCCAAATGCAAAGAAGGCGCTCAAATTCGCCTGGATCAAGGGCGGCTGGGATGCCAACAAGGACGGGGTTATGGAGGGAGCTCAGCATAATACGATGGATGTTGAGTATTACGGTCCCAATCCCCAGATGGGCATTTGGTACCTCGGAGCCCTGAGGGCTTCGGAGGAGATGGCCCGTTTCATGAAAGACAAGGAGTTTGCTGATGAGTGCCGCGCTTTATATGAGAAGGGACGCAAATGGCTTGACGAAAATCTTTTCAACGGGGAATATTATATCCACCTGATCCAGCCTCCAAAAGATGCATCTGAAGTGGCACCCAGCCTGCTTGTCGGCATGGGCAGCGGCGACCAGTTCAATCCTGATTACCAGCTGGGCGAAGGATGTCTGGTAGATCAGCTTGTGGGACAATACGTTGCTCATGTTTGCGGGCTCGGTTACCTGGTGGATGAATCGCATGTTAAAACCACCCTCGAAAGCATCATGAAATATAATTACCGGCCGAGCCTGAAGAATCATTACAATATTTTCAGATCCTATGCGCTGGGAGATGAGAGCGCCCTTCTGATGGCTGCCTACCCGAAATCCAGGCCGGTCAATCCTTTTCCCTATTTCACCGAAGTCATGACAGGCTTTGAATATGCCGCAGCCGTGGGTATGCTGTATGAAGGCCAGACTGAGAACGGACTGAAATGCATCAGCAATATCCGCAATCGTTATGATGGTGCGAAAAGGAGCCCGTTTGACGAGGCTGAATGCGGCCACCATTACGGCAGGGCCATGGCATCCTGGGGTGGTATTCTGGCACTGACCGAATTTCATTATTCTGGTGTCACCGGCGAAATCAGTCTGACATCCAAGCCAGGCCATTACTTCTGGTCAAACGGCTATGCCTATGGCACTTTCGATGTCAGCGGAACAGGCAAATCAACCAGGGTGAAAATTGATGTCCTTCGGGGAGCGCTCCCGGTGAGTACCATTGAAATCAAGGGAACCGGAAAAAAGAAGACGGGTGTAAAGTCGGTCACGCCAGGCATGCCTCTTGAAATCTCAAATTTTTAGTCTGGATATGACCCGGGAACACTGGAGCATTTTACAGGATATACTTGCGGGTAAGGCGATTGCAAAGCCTCCGGCTGCTTTCATTATTGATTGTCCGTGGCTGCCGAATTGGGCCGGTGTGAAAATGATTGACTATTTCACCTCGGATCAAACATGGTTTAATTGTCATAAACTGGCCGCAGATACTTTTCCAGAGGTTATGTTCCTGCCCGGATACTGGTCGGAATTCGGGATGTGCACTGAACCGTCGGCTTTTGGTGCCAGGTGTTCCTTCCCGGAAAATGAATTTCCACATGCCCACAGGGTGATCTTCTCACCTGAGGATATTGACCGGCTCACTTTGCCAAACCCCTCAACCGACGGCCTCCTTCCCTTCATGCTCAGCCGGTTGGTAAGGTATCGCACACAGATTGAGAATAACGGTAACAGCGTCCGTTTTTCCGTTTCACGTGGTCCGCTGAATATTGCCTCCTACCTTATGGGGACCACCGAATTTCTGATGCTTTTGCTGATGGAACCCAACAGGGCTCATGCCCTTCTCAGGATAATCACCGATTTTTTGATTTCCTGGCATGACCTCCAGAAAAGTAAAATTGATTCCATCGATGGGATCTTCATGCTGGATGACCTGATTGGGTTTATGAACCGGGAGCAGTTTGAGGAGATCGGACTCCCCTATTTCAAGGAGATTTATAACCGGCCTCTCTCGGTAAAGTTCCTCCACAATGATGCCCCTTGCCGCGAATCAGCACCACTGTTGGCGAGCATGGGTGTCAACCTCTTCAATATGGGAATCGATGTTACGCTGAATGAATTGCACGAATTGGCCGGACCGGAGGTCACCCTGATGGGCAACCTTCCACCCCGGGATGTTCTGGCTGCTGAAACCCCTGAACAGGTCTCCGATCAAACCCGGTTGATGCTGGAAGGGCTTCCGCCAACCCTGCGGCTGCTGCCATCCTGTGGCGGCGGAATGCCGCCGGGAGTGAGCAGTGACAATATCAGGGCGTTTGTGGGAGGAGTGAATAGTGAATGGTGAATAGTGAATGGTGAATAGTGAATAGTGAATAGAGATGTGGAAGTGTCCGGAGTGCGGGAGGAAGTTTGCGAGGAATAACCAGAGTCATTCCTGCATTCAATATAGTTTGGATGATTTGCTGGTAACCAAGGATCCTGGCATGATCGCCCTGTTCAGGGAGCTGATGGAGAGGATTGGGACTTTCGGTGAGGTAGAGCTGCATGCGGGAAAATGGGGGATAACTGTCAGGCATTTGTCAACCTTTCTTTCCATTATGATTGAGAGGGACCACCTGACCCTGGTTTTTATCAGTGATTCCCCCGTAGATGAGTTTCCGGTGTATCAGAACTATCATCACTCGGCTCACCGGTGGTCGAATGCAATCAAGATAGAAAATTCTGAAGAGATTGATAATCAGTTGATTGGATGGTTAAAAAAAGCCTGGGAGCTTGCGGTTTGAAAAAAAGATATACTATTGCAAAAAAAACATTCACGAATGAAGAAGATCATCGCCACCTCTGCAGCCATACTTGTCATAGTAGTTCTCGCCGTTTCGTTCCTTCTCACCAGCAATAAGAACAAAAAAGAGGAGATTCCCGAGATGGAATCGGGTATGCCTCAGATGATGACCCAGATGCCATCGCCCGGACAAACCGGCCGCAGCGTATCCCCCATTGACACAAACATCAAAGTATCACCGGCTGAGGGAGGCATGTCAATCTCCAATATATATCTGAACAGCAAGGATCTAAATGGAAAGCCTGTTAAGGTCCGCGGTCAGGTGGTCAAAGTGAACAATGAGGTCATGGACCGGAACTGGGTTCATATTCAGGATGGTACCAGCGGCAATGGTGAATATGATCTGACCATCACCACGCTTGATCAGGTAATGAAAGGAGACATCGTGACTTTCGAAGGTACACTCAACCTTGACCGCGATTTCGGTGCCGGTTATGTGTATGCGGTCATCCTCGAAGACGCCAACCTTATCCTAAAAGAATCCGCCAAATAACTTTTTGCCTTCTTGTCTTCTTGCCCTTTTGCCCTCTTGCCCTAGTACGTGTTTGTCATCCGGCTGGGCACCACCACCACAAAATCGGCCTTGCCTTTGGTCTCATCGGCAAGCTTATCAATTTCATCCTGTGAAACGGTGGTGATCACCTTGATTTTAGCTTCCGGATAATATTTACGGAGATACCAGATGATCCCTTCGTGGTTGTCGGAGTGGTATGACCCGTTGTAATGGATAAACTGCTGGCCGGGCTTGTAGTTTTGATGAATAAACCAGGCCATTGTGGCATCCTTGATTGCCTGCGCCTTCAGAAGGTTGGTTCCGCCATGAGCGGCCATTCCGCCACCCTGACCGCCTCCCATCATGCTGAGCATATTTTTGTAACAGGGTACTTCCGGATCAAATTCTATCGGGAGCGGAGGCAGCCAGCTCTTGGCCAGATCCGACAGTGAATCCAGAACCTCAAGACCCTTGCTGGCAACCATGGAAGCATACCTTCTCGGCACATTGGTGGCTATAAAAGGCAGGTCCTTTTCTTTGGCAAACATCAGAAGAGGCTTGTAATCAGTTGGATAATTCTTCCATAGCCTGACATCTTCCTCAAACTTCTTTTCTGTCAGGAATCCATCCCAGAACTCCTGGATCAGATGCTGGTTATCCGATTCGAACATTTCGGCGCCAAGCACCAGGTTCTGGCCTTTGGCTTCGAAAAGGTCACGGGTAATCTCAAGTTCCAGCCAGTGGGCGATCGCATTGTTGTGGAGCTCACCATAAAATACAAAATCGGCTTCCTGGAGCTCCCGGATCATTTTACCGTATTTGATGTCACGGCCCTCTCCGGTGAATATCTGATAGGCTGGCTTATCCTGTGCGAATGCTGCCCAGGAGAACATGATTGCTGAAAATAATAGGGTTACTCGCTTCATACTGTTGTTTTTTATGCGTTGCTAATGTAATACAAAAAGGCTGTGACCGCGATGCAGCCATTGAGGTACCACTCATCATTGCGTAAGTTCCTCCCTTGGAACATGAATTGATGGATGAGCCAGGTGCGCAGTAGTCTACCGGCGGGTTGCCGTAATTTGAATAGTAAGCCCACACATCACCGGATCCCATGGCAGGTGAGTCGGTTCAGGTAACAAGCCATCACCTGCTTCCGGTCGTCATAACCCTTGACTCGGGCAAGCAAGTGATTTTTCATAAGTAAGGTATCTTTGGTTTATAATTTATCCTGAAATTTGATTTCAGGTAACCTATGAAAAGGTCTTTATTATGAAAATTATACAACTCAATTTATATATTGTTCTCATCCTGCTGGCCGGTTGTCAGGTAAAACCCACCTTGAAAGAGGGATCCTGGCTGGCAGTTCTCACCCCCGATACCCTAAGACCTGAACTTGAAATCCCTTTTAATCTTGATATTACACTTCATGAAAATGGCTCGATCCAGGCTATCATCAGGAATGGAGGTGAAGAAATAAAAATATCAGAAATCACCCGGTCGGGCGATTCCATCCATTTTCGGTTGCCGGTATTTGAAGGGACCATCGATGCTAAAATCGGGAAGGGAGTTTTGAATGGCACCTATACGCACCGTGCAACCGGCAGGTCATGGAGCGTCCCGTTCAGGGCGGAATCCGGTATTACCGACCGCTTCCCGGAATCAACACAGGAACCCGTGTACAATATTGGCGGAAAGTGGGAGGTCAGGATTGGCGATGGCGAAGGGGAAAAACAGATCGGGGTTTTCAGCCAGGAAGGAAGCCGGCTTACCGGATCATTCCTGACAACCACCGGGGATATGCGGTTCATGGATGGGAAGGTCGCAGGAAACCACATGATGTTCTCTGCATTTGACGGCGCCCATGCCCTGATATTCAGGGCAGAAATCAAATCTCCCGGGGAGCTGGTTAACGGGCAATTTTGCGGCGGACCGAACTGGAAAGGCAGCTGGAGGGCTGTCAGAAATGACACCGTTTCGCTTCCCGATCCTACAACCCTGACCTGGCTGAAGCCCGGATATGAGCGCCTGGATTTCAGCTTTCCTGACCTGGAAGGTAATCAGGTTAGCATTAATGATAGCCGATACCAGGGTAAGGTGGTCATAGTTCAGATTGCAGGAAGCTGGTGCCCCAACTGCATGGACGAAACCCGTTTCTTATCAGAATTATACAATCAATATCAGGATAAAGGATTAGAAATCATTGCTTTATGCTATGAATCTTCCGATCGGACTGCCTCAGCAAAAGCAATAAAAAGGTTCAGTGAACAGACCGGCGCCCGGTATACCTTCCTTCATGCAGGGGAATCCAACAAGAAGAAAGCGGGCGAAACCCTGCCAATGCTCAACCGGATTCTATCTTTTCCCACCTGCATTTTCATTGACAGGAAGGGACAGGTGAGGCAAATTTATACGGGCTTCTCTGGTCCGGGTACCGGAACATATTATTCGGAACTGACAGAGGAGATGAGATCACTTACCTTATCTTTACTCGGGGAATGATTTTAACATTCCCTATTTAGGCATGATTGTTGTTTTTTCAGGAGCAACATTAAACAACCAAACAACCATGAATACAATTTTCAAATCCGTTTTGCTGTCCGGTTTTTTTGTTTTGATGGCAGCTTCGGCATTGCCGCAGGACAATGCTGATTTCACTTACCGTAAGTTTCAGGTTACTCTTTTTACACCCATCGGGTCCAACGGAACCGAGTATAAAAACTGCGTAAACAATATATCCCTCAATCTATTGTGGGGTTCAAGCGCGGGTCTGAAAGGACTGGAATTCGGGGGCATAGCCAATCTTGAGCGCCATTTCGTCCGGGGTGTCCAGTTTGCCGGTGTCGCCAACCTGGTAAGGGGGCCGGTCACAGGAGCACAGTTTGCCCAGGTTCTGAATATTTCCGAAGGGGATGTTACCGGTGGCCAATTTTCGGGCTTCATGAACCTTTCAGGCAATCTCCATGGAGTGGCTGGTGCGGGCTTTATGAATATTCAGCAGGATATTACCGGTCTTCAGGGATCGGGTTTCATGAACATTGCCGACGAGGTGAATGGCGCCCAGCTCTCCGGATTCATGAACATTGCTGAAAACGTTAAAGGTGCACAGGTGACCGATTTTATGAATATCGCTGAAAATGTTAATGGGGCTCAGGTTTCGGGGTTTATGAACATCGCCGGAACTGTCCGTGGCACCCAGGTCGGCTTCATCAATATTGCTGATGATTATGAAAAAGGCGTGCCGATCGGCTTCCTGAACATAGTAAAAAATGGTTTGCATGAATTTGAGATCGCCGGTTCAGAGCTCTGGAATTTCAATGGAGGATACAGGATCGGCGTCGACAAGCTTTACACCCAGTTTCTGGTCGGATCCCACTGGGAAAAGGATGCAAAATTCTGGGGATTCGGCGTAGGCATCGGAACCCGGTTTGATATTACCCACTATTTCAAGGGAGCGCTGGATATCACTACCTACCAGCTGTTGGAGCACCGTCACATGTATTCACAAACACCCAACCTGCTCCAACAGGCCAGGTTCACGCTGGAAGGCCGGATATTCCGCGACCTCAAATGGTTTGTGGGACCCACTTTCAACATGCTGTTCCTCCCGTTTGAGTACCCCGAACCGGCTATTCTGCAGGTCATCAATCCCTGGACCGTTATCGAAAGCACCAGCGGAATCAGCTACCTTAGAATGTGGCCGGGTATTTCAGGCGGGATCAGGTTCTGAACCTTTCTTTAAATACCTTTAGCCGATGAGCCACGATCAGAGAATTGACCAATACATTTCTAATGCTGCGCCCTTTGCACAGCCGATCCTGATCCATCTCCGGAAGCTGATTCACGAGGCTTGTCCGGAAGTGGAAGAAACCATGAAATGGAGTTTTCCTCATTTTGATTACAAAGGAGTGATGATCAGCATGGCTGCCTTCAAGGCCCATTGTACGCTGAATCTGTGGAAAGGCGCCCTGATCCCGGGAATCCCGAATGTTGACCCGGGCAATACGGCCATGGGGAACTTCGGCAGGATCACCTCCATCAAAGACCTGCCTTCGGAGTCGAAACTTCTGGAGATTTTCAGGGAGGCTAAAAGGCTGAACGATGAGAACATCCGGCTGCCCTCCAAGGGAAAAGGAAGTGTAGCCAAGGAACTAATCGTGCCTGACTACCTTCTGGAAGCAATCCGGGCAAATTCTGCCGCCAATAGCACCTGGGAAAAATTCTCCTACAGTCACAAAAAAGATTATGTGGATTGGATCACAGGTGCTAAAACTGAGGCAACACGCCTGAAAAGGCTGGCTACCTCAATCGAATGGATCTCAGAAGGGAAGAACCAGATGTGGAAATACAACAAATAAAACCTTTTAGCATGGATACCCTGAAAATTAAAAGGATTGCAACGATAACCCTCTATATCATCGGTCTGGTCCTTGTGGGAATGATTGTCGTAAGCTGGTTTGTCGAGTACCCCGACTGGCTCAGTCAGCTCCTGACCAATATCACGCTGGTCGGACTGGGCCTGGTCCTTCTGTATCAGAGTTATCGTCTGAGAAAGCGTGACCGCAAGTTCTCCATGATATACCTGCTGATAGGGATTGTTCTGATCGTGGTTGCTTTCGCATCCCTGGCATTCATCAAGATTCTGGCAGTTGGTGGGATGATCATCTTCCTGCTGACCAGGCCTCTGGTAAAAAAAGAAATCAACAAGAACGAATAACTCCTATGAAAAAACTCCTGCTCCTTGCATTTTTGGCTTCGACCGGATTTTTCCTGTCACCCTTAAAGGCTCAGACCACCCGACACACATTTGAACTGGGCGAGAAGGATTTTCTGCTTGACGGTAAGCCCTTTCAGATGATATCGGGTGAAATGCATCCGGCCAGGATCCCGAGAGAATACTGGCATCACCGCATTCTGATGGCGAAAGCGATGGGCTGCAATACCATCGCAGCTTATATCTTCTGGAACTATCATGAACCAGCCGAGGGAGTTTTCGATTTTAAAACAGGAAACCGCGATATTGTTGAATTTGCCAAAATTGCTCAGGAGGAGGGAATGTGGGTCCTTTGGCGCCCCGGACCTTATGTTTGTGCAGAATGGGAACTGGGGGGAATTCCACCCTATCTTCTCAGAATTCCTGATATCAAGCTGCGCTGCCGCGATCCGCGCTATATGGTAGCAGTTGAGAGATATGTGACGGAGATGTCAAAACTGATCAAACCGCTCCTGGTTACCAACGGAGGCCCCATCCTGATGGTTCAGATAGAAAACGAATATGGCAGTTTCGGCAATGACAAGGAGTACCTGGAGGAGCTTCGCCGGATGTGGCTGAGGAATGGCATCGACGTTCCTTTTTATACGGCTGACGGTGCCACGCCTTACATGCTGGAAGCCGGCAATATAGACGGCGCTGCCATCGGGCTGGATTCAGGTTCGAATGAAGGGGATTTCGAGCAGGCGGCCAAGCGGAACCCTCATGTTCCGGCGTTCAGCAGCGAAACCTATCCCGGCTGGCTGACCCACTGGGGCGAAAAATGGGCACGGCCTGATACTGCCGGTCTTCTTCAGGAGGTTGATTTTCTGCTTCGTACAAAGCGCTCTTTTAATTTTTACGTCATTCACGGCGGCACCAACTTTGGGTTTACTGCAGGGGCCAATTCGGGCGGCAAGGGATATGAACCTGATCTGACCAGTTATGATTATGACGCTCCGATCAATGAGCAGGGCAATCCAACGCCAAAGTACATGGCACTGAGAAATCTGATATTCAGATATACAGGCGTTATGAATGACATACCCGATCCGGTTCCGGCCATTGATATTCCTGATTTTCAAATGCAGCGCCTGACCACTGTCTGGGACCAGCTACCCTCACCGGTCTGGTCGGTCCAGCCCAAACCCTTTGAAGCTTATGATCAGGATTACGGGTTCATCCTGTATAAAACCAAACTGATCGGTCACAAGCGGGGCAAACTCACCATCACTGATCTTCATGATTATGCCACCATATTCCTGAATGGCAAATATATCGGTAAACTCGACCGCCGCGAGGGAGAAAAAACCATCGATATTCCGGCCAGTGATGTCAAAGACCCGGTTCTTGAGATCCTGGTCGAGGGAATGGGCAGAATCAACTTTGCACAATATCTGATTGACAGAAAAGGAATTACCGATCGTGTCACGCTGAACGGCATGACCCTCATGAATTGGGATGTTTATAACCTCCCGTTCGATGAGGCATTTATAAGAAAACTTTCGGCAACCAATAAGCCAATTACCGACCCTGACAGACCCGGGATGTTTTTCAAAGGGAATTTCATCATCAATGACCTGGCCGACACCTTTATCGATATGTCGAACTATCAAAAGGGGATCGTCTGGGTTAATGGTCACAACCTCGGCAGATACTGGAATATCGGACCTCAGTTCAGTCTATACTGCCCTGCCCCTTTCCTGAAGAAAGGCGCAAACGAAATTATTGTTTTTGATCTGCTCCAAACCGAGGCCAAACCCCTGAACGGCAAACAAACCATGCTGTAGAGACGCATAAATATGTGTCGTAGAGACGCATATATGCGTCTTTTGAGGCGACGAGGGGGGAAAGGGGATGAGGGGGAAAGGAAAAAAAATCAAAAAAAAATTTGGTGAATGAGAAAATGTGTTTTATGTTTGCAATGCAAACTTAATTGCAATTCAAATTTTTCTGAGAAGCCATGGAAACAATTCAGCCAAAAAAAATTGAGAAGCGTCTGATCTATCTGCAATCGCGCGATGGAATCCTGGACATGTTTTTTGGAGGCATGCTGATGGCAGCCGCCCTGAATGACACTTTTACCTTCTATGAATGGCCTGTGCCCTGGTACATCAGGTTTCTCATAATCATCCTGATGATACCCGCAGTTCTGGCCAAGATAATCATAACCGTTCCCCGCATGGGATATGTTAAGATGAAACCGGTTTCCGGTGGACGAAAACAGACCCTGATGATCCTCACCGGGACTGCCGTGATCCTGACCCTTCTGATCATCCTGTTCTCCATTTTAAAGGTTCCCTGGCTAAACGCCGGAAACTACGCACCAGGACCTATATACGAAATGATCTTCCTGGTTCTTGTTTTTGGAATCATCGGGTGGCTGATGGGGCTCTATACCCTGATCGCAGTTGGGATTATCCTGGCATTCGCATGGCCGGTATCAACGATGATCGGGCTGGATTCGATCGGAAACATGCCTGCCGATCCCTTTACGCTGGGAATTCCCGGACTCATCATTACCCTCATCGGCATCATCGAACTGATCCGGTTTATGAAAAGATATCCCCGTCAAAATCTGAATGCCAACTATGAGCAAGAATGAAAATGATTTGATCCGTCTGATCATCGAAACCGACAAGGTAATCCATGAGCCGGCCAGGGTGGTGATTCTCTCTTTGCTCAATGCGGTTGAATGTGCTGATTTTGTATTTCTGATGAACCAGACCGGCCTGACGCAGGGAAATTTGTCGAGCCACCTAAGCAAACTGGAAACAGCCGGATATATTGAGATTGAAAAAACATTTCATCAAAAAAGGCCCCGGACAATCATCAGAATCAGCCCAAACGGGCGTGAAGCTTTCAAAGCGTACCTGAAGAGCATGAAAGGGTTTTACAATTCGATCGGTTAGACCTACCTTTGGGATAAATCAACAAAACCATGGAAACGCCCCGTAAACAAAGCCCACTGGTCAGGGTTGCCATATTGGCCGCAGTACTTGCTGTATTTGCCTGGTCCTATTTTCAGGAAAAGAAACCGAAGATTGAGACCGGTAATCTGGAATACCGGATGGTCACCGGGTACAAAAACGGCACCTTACAACTGATCATGATGGAAGTGGAGGAGAGTTACATTATTCCTGATACTGCATACAGAAAAGATTTCGACGGGAGCAAGGAAGAATTGGTTTCACGCCCGCTGCAGCTGAAGATGATGGAAACTTTTGAGAATATTGAATATCGCGTGGGATTTAACGAGGAGACCGGCGCCAAGGCGAAGCCTTCCTACAGGGTAACCCGTGAGATGTTCAATGCGGTGAAGTTCGGGAAGTTGCAGAAATACGAAATCAACAAGAAACAGAAAGACGCAATCGTCAGACTGGTGGATTAACTATTTCTGATACAGGTACCTTTTAATCTTCTTGGTAGCGGTTTTTTCGAACGGCTCATCCTGGATGATCACAGCCTGAACGCGTGAATAGCGGTTCACTTTTGAATTGACAAACTGCTGCAGTTCAGCGCGCATCTCCTCGATCTTCTTCTCCATCTGAGCTCTGGCCTCTTCCTTGAAATGTGCGAACTGCTTTTCAAGTTCCTCAATATTAAAATGAACCAGCGCAACGAGCCTTCCTTTCTGTTCAACTACCACTGATTCAAGAACATACTGATAACGATTGATCACAGATTCAATCTCTTCAGGGTAAATGTTCTCACCCGAAGCTCCAATGATCACATTCTTCAGCCGGCCTTTGATGTACAGAAAACCGTCGCGGTCAAATACTCCCAGATCACCGGTCCGGAACCATCCGTCGGGCATCAGGACCTGACTGGTAATTGCAGGTTCATTGTAATAACCCTGCATCACATTGTCGCCTTTAGCCCAGATTTCACCGATTCCGGTCTCGATATCAGGATCATTGATCTTAATTTCAACCCCTTTTACCGGCTTTCCGGTCGATTGTACGCGTGTATACTGAGGCCGTACTCCGCAAAGAAGGGGGGCGGTTTCTGTCAGACCATAACCAATTGCATAAGGGAAACCACTCTCTTTCAAAAACTTGTCTGTACTCTCATCCAGTTTGGCCCCACCGATGCCGAAGAATTTCAGGCGTCCGCCAAATGTTGCGTATAATTTTTTGCCGGCCAGTTTATGGAAGAACTTCCGGAATCCTGACCATTTATAGAGTACCCTGAGAAGAGCTGAACCGTCGACCTTCCCTTTCACCTGCGACTTGTAGATCTTTTCGATCACCAGGGGAACGGTGAGCATATAGGTTGGCTTCACCTTCGTCAACGCCGGTACCAGGACACTGGCTGTCGGGGGTTTCTCCACATAATGAATTGATGCTCCGTATGTAATGGGCAAAAGCAATCCCACGGTATTTTCAAGTGTATGCGACAAGGGCAGAATGGAAAGGAATACTTCTCCCCTTTCGAGCGGCTCAACATTATAGCACTGGTCAACATTTATGACCAGATTACGGTTACTCAGCATAACACCTTTGCTGAATCCGGTTGTTCCACTGGTATAAATCAGGGTTGCAAGGTCATCTGCACTGACATCAACCGTAAAGGGATCCCAGGAACCTTCAGGAATATATTCCTTCCAGGATGACTGAACACCTGGAGAACTATAATCTTTTAACCTTGCAAAGTTCTCAATCATATACACATAGGGCATTCTCGCCAGTGATTCAGATGCCAGCCTTGAAGCCTGTTTCTGACTCACAATGAGCCCCTTGACTCCTGAATGCTCAATGATATGATCAATCTCTGCCGCATGAAAATCCGGCAGAATGGGCACCGCGATAATGCCGCTGCCCAAAAGAGTGAAATAGGCAATCACCCATTGAGGTGAATTGGGCCCGAGAATGGCCACCTTGTCACCCTTCTGTAACCCAGCAAGTTTCAGATGGAATGCCAGCTGTTCAACCTCTTTCTTAACGTCCCCATAGGTAAGCGATTTCTGATCCACAAAGCCAATGGCCGGTAATTCTTCAAACTTTCTGAACGAATCCCAAACCAAATCCCTTACCGTCATTCCTTCTTGTTTTGATCCCGACATACCTAAACAATTAGTGCCGACAATATTACAACTTAAAAACGAAAATGTTAATTGATTAGTCAAATAGCTTTAAAAAAACAAATATGAAAGGATTTTACACACTTATTGTCTGAAAGCCCCACATTACCAATTACACCCGCATTGTAACCCATTGACCTATTGACTTTTAACTTTTGTTAACATATCTTTATTAACGGAAAGACAAGGGTAATCGGTTGACCTGTCGGGAGTTGTTTGAAAAGCATTGGAAAAGAAGGTTTGGCTGACCTAGTGAAGTGAAAAGTACTTACGGTTGGGGGACACCGTTCGAAAACAATCACACTTTTCCTCCGTCATGGGCAGCTCTCAGGCAGGTCAACCTTTCTTTAAGCAATTTACTTTCTTCCATATTATCCTCCCAAACATCAAAAGGGCCTCATCTGCAAAGATGGGCCTTTTTTTATGCTTTGTGGCGATCTGCCAGTATCCTCGCGACATCCTCCAGTGACCAGCCTTTTTCAACCAGCAGCACGAGATAATGATACAAAAGATCGGCAGCTTCATTGAGAAAAGCCTGTCCGTTATTCCCCATTGCCTCGATAACCGTTTCCACAGCCTCCTCACCCACTTTCTGGGCAACTTTGGCTGTTCCCTGTGAGAATAATTTGGTGGTGTAGGATCCTTCGGGCATTTCCCGTTTTCTCGACTGGATGACCTCCTGCAGGTGCTGGATAAAAAACAGATCACCCTGATTGATTTCGTTGAAGCAGGTATCCGGGCCATCGTGGCATACCGGTCCGGCCGGTTCCGCAAAGATCAGCAGGGTATCGCGATCGCAGTCGGCCATAATCTTAATCACCCTCATAGAATTACCGGAGGTTTCCCCCTTGGTCCACAGTTCCTGGCGCGACCTTGAATAAAAAGTCACCAGACCGGTTTCACGGGTCAGTTTGAGCGATTCCTCGTTCATATACCCCAGCATCAGAACCTTACGGGTAACCGCATCCTGAATAATGGCCGGGATCAGACCGTTGTTTTTTGAAAAATCAAGTTTGTCGTTCATATTTAGATGATTGAATATTATAATCTTACAGATATTCCTTCCTCTTTCAGATACCTTTTGAGCTCACCGATAGGGATCTCCCCGAAGTGAAAAACACTCGCTGCCAGGGCTGCATCCGCTTTGCCAAGTGTAAAGGCATCCCTGAAATGCTCCTTAGTACCTGCGCCGCCTGAGGCGATTACCGGTATTGTCAGCAGATCCGACAGCTCCGCCAGGGCTTCATTGGCAAATCCATTCCGGGTGCCGTCATGATTCATGCTGGTAAACAGGATCTCCCCACATCCTCTTTCCTGCCCCTCCCTCGCCCACTCATACAAATCCTTTCCCGTCGAGATCCGTCCGCCATTCACAAATACCTCCCATTCACCTGAAGCCCTCATGCCCTCATGCCCTGTTGCCCTAAACTCCGCATCGATCGCCAGAACAACAAACTGACTTCCAAAATCTTTGGCCAGCCGGTCAATCAAAACGGGTTTCTTAACCGCGGCCGAATTCAGACTGATCTTATCGGCGCCCGCCTCAAGCAGAACCACCGCATCCTCAAAACTCTGTATGCCTCCTCCAACGGTGAAGGGAATATTCAACTCCCGGGCAACCCCTTTTATCCATTCGGGCACCAGACGGCGCCCCTCATGGGTTGCGGTAATATCAAGGAAAACAAGTTCGTCAGCTCCCTCCTTTGCATATCGTGCCGCAAGTTCCACCGGATCTCCTGCATCACGGATCCCTACAAAATTGATCCCCTTAACGGTTCTTCCTTCGCGGATATCGAGACAGGGTATAATTCTCTTGGCCAACATTCTGCAATTTTATTCAATAGGTTTAACCAGTTTATCAAGATCTATCCTGCCTTCATAGATCGCTTTACCGACAATCGCTGCATGTATCCCGGCCTTTTCAAGATCTTCCAGATCCTGCATAGAGGCGATCCCTCCGCTGGCAACCAGGTGAATTTCAGGAAACACCTCAAGCATCTTCCTGTATAGCTCCAGGGCCGGACCGGCCAATTCACCGTCGCGCTCAACATCGGTACAAAAGAAATCATTGATCCCCTGACCGGTCCAGTGAGTAATAAAATCCTTCCAATGGATAGCGGATTCTGATTGCCAGCCCCGGTATACAATTTTATCGCCGCGGATATCAGCCCCGATAAAAAACCGGTCTGGTCCGAACCGGCTGATCCATTCTCTCAGGAGACCGGGATTCTCGACAGCAATACTGCCCAGAGAAACCTGATTTGCACCGTATTCGAATACTTTCGCCAGGGTGTCACTGGTCCGGATGCCACCGCCAAAATCAATTTGCATCGAGGTGGTTGAAGCTATCCTTCTTAACACTTCCAGATTTCCGGGAATTCCGGTTCTGGCACCATCTAGGTCAACCAGGTGCAGCCTGCGGATCCCCTGAGATTCGAATTTCGCGGCCATTTCCACCGGATCCTCTGAATATTGGGTCTTGCGGTTGAAATCACCCTGATTCAGCCGGACGCATTTACCGTCAATCAGGTCAATCGCTGGTATAATCCCGATCATACTCTCAGGAAATTTTGAAGGATCTGCATGCCGGTTTCGCCGGATTTCTCCGGATGAAACTGGGTCCCGTAGAAATTCCCGGAACTCAGGGCGGCACTGAAATCAATTCCATATTTGCACGTGGCAATGGTTTCGGGACCGGTCTCAGCATAATAGGAATGCACAAAATAAACATGAGCATCCGGCTCCATTTTAGCAAAAATTCCTTCAGGGGTTAATTCAAGGGTATTCCATCCCATGTGGGGCACTTTTTCAGCAATCCTGAAGAGCCTTACCTTTTCGCTGAAGATCCCGAGGCCAGGGGTATCCCCCTCCTCCGATGAGCTGCACATGAGCTGCATGCCCAGACAGATACCCAAAACTGGCTGTGTAAGCGATTTGATCACCGAGTCAAGTCCTGTTTCGCGGAGGTATCTCATGGTGGATCCAGCCTCGCCGACTCCCGGGAATATTACCTTTTCCGCCTGGGCAAGCTTTGCCGGATCGTCAGTAACCTCCGGAACGATGCCCAGCCGGCCCAGGGCATTGACCACCGAACCGACATTCCCAGCATTATATTTGATGATAGCTACCTGCATCAATTTGACTATCAAATGGTTCCTTTTGTACTTGGCACCGCATCGCTTCCGTCCGGGGTCCATGACTGCCGTAGTGCCCGTGCCAGCGCTTTGAAAATTGCCTCAATCTTGTGATGCTCATTCTCCCCTGATGCCTCAATATGCAGCGTGCACCTGGCACCGTCGGAGAAAGAGCGGAAAAAGTGACTGAAGAGTTCGGTCGGAAGCTCTCCCACCTTTTCACGCTTGAATTCTGCGTTCCATTTCAGGTAAGGTCTGCCTCCCAGGTCGATCGAAACGGCGGCCTGAGAATCATCCATCGGCAGCACAAATCCATATCGGTTCATACCTTTAAGATCGCCCCAGGCTTGCCGCAGCGCCTGTCCGAGTGCCAGGCCGGTATCCTCAACGGTGTGATGCTCATCCACATGCAGATCTCCCTTCACATTCACCGACAGGTCCATCCCGCTATGTCGGGAAAGCTGATCCAGCATGTGATCAAAAAAACCGAGTCCGGTTGAAATATCCGACTGGCCTTTCCCATACAAGGCAACCTTGATACGGATATCAGTTTCCCTCGTGGTTCTTACTACCTCAGCCGATTTCTCCCTGGAAATCAGGAAATCGGCAATCTCCTTCCAGTGTGTGACCTTCAGGATGCAATGCTCTTCATCACCTGGCTGAACCCTGCTGGTCCATTTCTCCAGGGTACCGATGTAAATCCCTTTACAGCCGAGGTTGGCTGCCATCTGGATATCGGTGGTACGATCGCCGATGGTAAATGAATTGGCCAGGTCATAATCACCTGAAAAATATTTGCCTAACATGCCGGTTCCCGGTTTGCGGGTCGGCTTGTTCTCCCAGCTAAAACTACCATCGATGTGAATATCAGCAAAATCAATTCCTTCCTGACTGAAGGTCTCGATCATCCTGTTCTGTACCGGCCAGAAGGTTTCCTCAGGGAACGCCGGTGTGCCCAATCCATCCTGGTTGGTCACCATAACCAGCTCATAATCCAGTATACTGGCAATCCGTCCAAGGTGCGTAAACACCCCCGGTATATACCTGAACTCCTCGAAATTATCCACCTGTTCGTTCTCAGGCTCCAGGATCAAAGTCCCATCCCGATCAATAAACAACACTCTTTTCATATCTATTCACCATTCACTATTCACCATTCACCATTCACTATTCACTATTAACTTTTCATTCTCTTCCTCCGTCCCCACCGTAATCCTCAGGCACTGTTCACACAGCAGCTGGCCGGAGCGGTCGCGAACTATGATTCCACGGTTGGCCAGGCGCCGGTACATCGCTTTGGCATCGGTCACCTTCACCAGGAGAAAATTCGCTTCACTGGGATAAATCTTTACCACTCCCGGCAATCCGGCCAATTGATTCCGAAGGTATTCCCTTTGTTTGAGAATTGCTTCAACCTCCTGCCTGATTCCACCCTCCGCAGCGCTGATTTTCTTCAGCCTTTCCATGACCAGGTTCATCGAAAGGGTATTGATGTTGTAAGGATATTTCACCTTGTCCATCAGACTGATAATGGAGGCTCCTGCAAATGCCATTCCCACCCGCGCGCCGGCCATGCCCCATGCCTTGGAGAAAGTCTGAAGAATCACCAGGTTGGGCATTTCTTCAAGAACTGAGAGCGCCGAAGGGCCTTTGGCAAAATCTATGTAAGCCTCATCCAGAACCACAATCCCTGCAAACCTGTCGACAATCTGCCGGAGGTCCTTCAGATCCAGCTGACTGCCGGTGGGATTATTGGGTGAACAAAGGAAAATCATTTTTGTATCAAACCTTACGCCGGCCAGAAGTACCTCCGCATCCAGCGAGAAATCTTCATTCAACAGACAAGTATGCACCTTAACATCCTGCACTCCGGCACAAACCGCATACATCCCGTAGGTAGGCACTGGCATCAGTATCCTGCTTTTACCGGGCTCACAAAAGATCCTGATCAGCAGGTCAATAGCCTCATCGGAACCATTGCCCAGAAAAACCTGTTCAGGTTTAACTCCTTTGATCCCGGCAATCATTGATTTCAGTTCGCGCTGGTGCGGATCGGGATACCTGTTGATTCCTGTATCCACGGGATTTTCATTGGCATCAAGAAACACGGATGCCTGTCCGGTGAACTCATCCCGGGCGGAGCTGTAAGGTGACAAGGCGGCGATGTTGGCACGAACAAGTGAATCGTGACGCGGGACGCGGGACGCGGGACGCGGAAGAATAGAATCGTGACACGTAACGCGGGACGCGTGACGCGAATGGCGGGAACGAATGTCAACGGCGCGGGCGTGGGCTTCGAGGCCTTCGGCGCGGGCCAGGGTGGTGATGGTTTCACCAATCAGACCGAGGCCTTCGGGCGTCAGCTCCTGAAATGTGACACTTTTCATGAAGCTGTCGAGGGAGAGTCCGCTGTAAGCTTTGGCATACCCCGAGGTGGGCAAAGTATGATTGGTGCCGGAAGCATAATCACCGGCGCTTTCTGGCGTAAAGGGTCCAAGAAAGACCGAACCGGCATTGACCACTTTTCCTGCGAGTGCGGGATAATTATCGGTATTGATGATCAGGTGTTCAGGAGCATAAAAATTAACCAGATCCATCATGGCCTGATCATCCGGCATCACCACGCCCAAACTGTTCTCAAGGGATCTTGAAGCTATTTCCCGTCGGGGCAAATCTTTCAACTGATTTTCGATTTCTTCATTCACGGATTCAAGTACCCGCCGGCTCATGCTCACAAGAAGCACCTGGCTGTCGGGGCCGTGTTCTGCCTGGGACAGCAGATCCGCAGCAATAAATGAAGGATCAGAGCTATCATCGGCAATAACGGCAACCTCTGAGGGTCCGGCCGGCATGTCGATGGCAACGCCATCGCGGCTCACCAACTGCTTGGCAATGGTCACATAGGAATTACCCGGACCGTATATCTTATGCACCTTCGGGACCGGTCCGATCCCGTAGGCCATTGCCGCTATGGCCTGGGCGCCGCCAAGCCGGTATACCTTGTCAATCCCGCAAAAGGCGGCGGCATACAGAATGGCATCATTCACTTCCCCCTGCCGGTTGGCCGGGGTGCAAAGAATGATTTCACGGCATCCGGCAATCCGGGCCGGAATGGCGAGCATCAGCACCGTTGAGATCAGCGGAGCCGATCCGCCGGGAACATACAGTCCGACTTTCTCCACCGGCACCCATTTTCGGTAGCAGGTGATGCCAGGTCTTACTGTCACCGAATCCTCCACCCGCTTTTGCGACTCATGGAACCTTTTGATATTGGCCGCCGCATCAGCAATGGCGATTTTCAGGGATTCCGGCACCCTTTCTCCTGCCCTGGCAAATTCCGATACTGGAACCAATGCCGGGTCAGGATCATATTGATCAAATTGGCGGGTCAGGGCTGAAACTCTTTTCCAGCCGTCACGCTTCATTTCATCGATCAGGGTTGCCACCCTCTCCTCAATTTCCCGGTCATTCTGAACCGGCCTGGACAGAAGGCTTTCCCATTGGTCACGGGTTGGATTTTCAAAAATCTTCATACTGGATCAGATGATCATTTTTTCAATCGGTATCACGAGAATTCCCTGGGCACCCGCATCCCGGAGCCTGTTGATGATGCTCCAGAACTCCCTTTCACTCAATACAGAATGGACCGAGCTCCAGCCTTCCATGGCAAGAGGCATCACGGTGGGGCTCTTCATCCCGGGAAGAATTCCGCAGATCTCATCCAGCTTGTCATTGGGCGCATTCAGCAAAATATACTTGTTGTCCCGGGCTGCCAGAACCGAACGGATCCTGAATCTGAATTCGTTAAGTGTAGCTCGGACCTCATCGGCAATTCCTTTGGAACAAACCAGAACGGCTTCCGACTGCATCACGGTCTCTACCTCCTTCAAACCATTGCTGACAAGCGTGCTGCCGGAACTCACAATATCGAAAATACAATCCGCCATTCCGATGGCAGGTGCGATTTCCACCGATCCGTTCAGTACATGAACTTCGGCGGGTAAACCATTCTCATCGAGAAAGTTACGCAGAATGACCGGAAATGAGGTAGCAATCCGTTTGCCCCTGAACCACTCCAGTCCGGAATATTCCACCTCTTTGGGTACGGCAAGGCTCAGTCGGCAGCGCCCGAATCCGAGTTTCGCGACAATTTCAAGCTCATACCCCGACTCCTTCAGGACATCCTCTCCCACAATCCCGGCATGGGCCACCTGGTCAGCTACATATTGAGGAATATCATCATCCCTGAGGTACAGGATCTCCAGCGGAAAGGAGGTCGACTTAGCCAAAAGGTTGCGTTTTCCGTTGGTCAGGTCCATTCCGGCTTCCGCGATCATTTCAAGTGATTTTTCACTCAGTCGTCCGGATTTTTGTAGTGCGATTTTTAAGTTTTGCATAAATATTCAATCAAAAAAAAAGGCTTGCAGATCTGCAAGCCTTTTCGGTTTCATAATTCCGATATCTTACTTTTCTGCATGGGCTGACCGCATCATTGAATGATGGTGATGATGGGCCCGGTGCAGAATCTGATTGTTCATGTCGCTTTTATCAGCAGCAAAAATAGGAATTGTTTTTATTCATCCAAATACATTTTTATTCCATCAACCACCATTCTTTCGGAACAGCCTGTTTTTTCAGGCCCGGACCTTCAACAGCGATTTTGAATTCAAAGTCCACTGCCCCGTTGTAATATTGCAGCTTGACTTTATGTAATCCGGCAGCAAGCTTCACATATCCGGGCTCCTCTTCTTCTCCGTGGGCACCATCATTGTCGGTGATCAGCAAATCATCGATCATCAGGGTACTGCCATCATCCGAGGTAAGGAAGAACGTGTAATCGCCGGTTTGTGGAACCTTGATATAACCCTCATAAACCGCACCGAAATATTCGGGTTTATGACCGGCCGGCAACTCCGGGACCGCCATGGTCCCGGTGCTTACCGGTGTTAGTTTTGACCAGTCGGGGATCCTCCTCCAGCGGCCTTCATAATAGGCATACTTCAGGCCGGGTTTCAGTGCAGCCGGGGCTTTGGCAAGTGCCGGAAGGGCCGCTACCGCATCCAGAGTAACCGGCTCATTGATTTTAGCCAGGGTTTCCTTTACTTTTTGCGGATCGCGCACATAATCCACCGTTACGGAAGCAGCCGGTTGAGTCAGTTTGTTCGGGTCATCGCTGACCGAAATGGCGGCAATTTTCAGATCCGGCAAATTGGGCAGTCTGACCGATTTGGCCCCCGCCGGGATATCCAGGGCAATTCTGAAAAGATATCCGAAAATGTAGGCTTCATTCTTATCCTCTTTGCCCAGATGTCGGTGGGTTGCAACGAAACCGACCGGCACATGCTTGATAAAGGCAGGAATGGTTTGAACCGGTCTCGGATGGGCCTTGCCGTTGATCCGCACCGATTGCTTAAATCCATTTTTCAGATCACGGTTGTCCCACTGACCGATTTTACCTGAATAGTAAGGAACCTGAACCGGTTTTGTGACTTTGCCATCAATTTCAAATACGGCATCCTTATCGCCGTTCGATGATGCGGCAAGAATGTATACCGTATTGTATTTTCCTTCGGGAAGGCTGATCACCTGGCCTTTGCAGGAAGTGAAATTCTTCTGCCCATCGGCAGCCGAGCCCATCTTGAACACAACGTCGTTGGAAATGATCTCTGATGGCCACAACTCTGCAGGGTATGAATTCCCGTCAGCGTCAAAGCTTCCATCCTTGCGGTTCTTGTCGGAACTTACACCATCCGTATCATAATTAATTGAAATCCACGCCGATGATTTAATCTCTGAATTAACTGCGGGTTTCTCCAGTTTTACGGCAAAGGCTTTTGGCTGATAGCCTTTTAGGTTGGCAACCAGTTCACCATTTTCAACAACCGCTTGTCCAACAGGTTCTTCAATACCATTTACCTCCATAGCCTCAAGAACCGGCGTATTGAATTTTATCCTGATATTCTTTGCTTCCTGGCCAAGCTGTTCCTGCAATCTGACCACTATCCGCTCCGAATTCTGCGCCTGTTTCAGCGCTTCGATCGAAACCTGGGGGGTACTAACGGTAACCATGCTCAGGGTTTTACCTAACTGGCCCTCATGTTTAGGGGCGGTAAAGGAGATCAGGGGCTGATTGAACCTGGCGGCCTGCCACTGGGTTCCGCCCTGACGCCAATCGCCTTTGTGGCCTGTTATGGCATAAGAAAAAGTATGAAATCCGATATCCTGGGTTGCCTGGTCGACATAGCCGCGACCGGGCTGCGGGGTGTGTATCAGGGTGAGCCTGATCAGGTTATCGGAAGGCTTGTCCCACCCGGTCTTATAATCGCTCAGAACCGAAACACCATAGGTGTTGTCACCTTGGGTGATATCGGCCCACTGCTGGGCCGGAACTTCGTACAGTTTGGGCTGGTTGTTACCGCGACTGATCGTACCGATTCCCAGGTCGTAGGTTGCCTGCGGATTTGATACTGCCAGCGGGAAAGCCGCTTTCAGGAGGGTGCCCTGGGTATTCCAGTTGAGTTCATTCCTGACCTCAATCCGGTCGCCTGCGTTTCCAGCTGCCAAAGAGATATACTGGATCAGTTCGGAACCTTCGCCTTGACGGACCACTTTCAGCGTAACCCTTGCAGAACCTTTTTGCTCAATGGTTACAACAGGCTTCTCAAAAAATGCCCTCGGTGCCTGAGTAACGGCTTCATACATAATTTCCCATGCCGGCCAGGCTTCCGAGCGGTTGTTAAGCATCTGCAGACGGGCCGGAGCTTTAAGCAGTTCCTTCCGGGCTGTTTTATCATAAATGGATGAAATATCGCCATTCTTATCAATGACAACTTTGTACCGGGCATTCTCCATTTTGCTCCCGGCAATGGTGAGTCCGGTAGCCACGGCCGAAGCCTTGTCGGAGGCAGCCACATCATACACTGCATAACCGACGGCGGGACATTTAGCAAGGAAAAGGACAGTCACGCTGTTTCCGTTGCTCTTAAGAATTTGCGATGGGACCTCTGTACCGGTGGGATCCGTCACTTTTATGAAGGTAGGTTTCGCTGCCATCTCAACGGTTGCCTCAATCAGATCTTCCCTTTCGATCGAAAGGGGATTGTAAACCACAACAGGAGTACCGCTCACGCGGGTATCGAGATTCCTGACCACACCGCCGGAGGTATTCTGCAGAACGCCGGCGAACTGATTCTGGCTGATGATCTCATCATTCCAGCTGAAAGTATAGGCTTCAGGGATACTGGTTCCGGTAAGGTCATCATGGAACTGGTGCCAGAGGAAACGGGTCCAGGCTTCATTCAAGGTTGCCTTCGGATAATAGGCAGAGCCAAGCCAGCTGGCGATCACGGCCGATCTTTCTGCCGCATCGGCCAGCAGTTCATTTTTGCGGTTCAGCTGCTTCATTGCAGCCTCTGAAGAATAGCATCCGTTCCCATGCGGGGAGGTTAGCAATTCACCGTTGAACAGGGGAAGCTTGCTAAGATCCTCAGGTGAAAGCTGACGGGCCATCAGGTCGGCCGGGGCACTGATAACCTTGAGCGGACCGTCGCTGTGAATGGCTTTTTCCAGATAATACACTGAGGAATCCTCCGGGGCTCCACCCACATCACCGGTACCGAAATATCTGTATCCCAGATAGATTCCTGATTTATCACCGGTTTTGGTCACGGTCTCAGTCCATTTGGGATCCTTCGAAAGATCACCGCGAAGCTTCGCACCATAACTGCCTCCATTGAGCGCAGCAAATACCCGCGAACCGTCAACCCCCTGCCATGTACCTATATCGAACGGAACCCCAAAGGGTGCGCCCCAGGTAAGCTTTTGGGTCGAAAAACCCTTGAGGCCGCAATGGGTCATGATCGTCGGAAGGGCATAGCCGAACCCGAAACAGTCGGGCAGAAAGATATCATAGCTTTTAGTTCCGAATTCCGATTTATAGTAGTTCTGTCCGAGGAGAATGGTCCGGATCACCGATTCAGGCGAAGGGATATTCACATCGGTGGCATCGACTGAGCTGCCGCAGATATTCCATCTTCCTTCAGCAATGTATTCCTTCATTCGCTGAAAAGCTTCAGGATAATATTCCTTCATCAGCATGTACTTAATGGCACCCTCGAAACTGAATTTGTAGTCGGGGTACTTCTCAAAAAGCTTGAAATTCCCGTTGAAAGTGCTGGGAATATACTCATTGATAGATGTTTGGATCGTCCAGCGCCATTGGGTATCAAAATGTGCCGTGCCGATCACGTGCAGAGTCTTGTCCGACTTGCCGGGGGCAGTCTGGGCACCTGCATTAAAAGAAAATAATGACAGGAATAGTACACCTGCCATCATCCATTTGAAATTCTGCGACATAAGGGAGTATTAATTTGGTTTCTCAAGGAAAGCAAACATACCCCATGACCTTGAATAAAAAAATGTTTTGAATCAGTTCCTGACGATCCTTTTCGTGATTACCTGACTTCCAGCGGTCACAGTCAGAAAATAAATCCCGGAAGAATATTCTGAGGTATCGATGGTCCTTCTGAAGGTACCAGGGCTCACCACCTCTTCTGAAATTAAAATTGTTTTCCCGAGCAAATTGGTCATTCTCAGAGACACCTCTGCAACTCCGGGCATTTCTATCCGGATGTTTAAGGATTCATTGCAGGGATTGGGAAATAGGGTCATCTGCTCCTGCAATATCAGGTTTTCAATCCCTGAAAGGTCCCTGACTTCTGTGAGATTTGTAAAATCCGGTGATGCACCGTTTGCTCCTGAAAAATCAACCTTTTTGGTTAGTTGTCCGGTTACCGGATCATACTCAAACAAGATTCCCTTACCTGCAGATCCTCCGGCTGAGGTTACTCCGTAAAGCTTTCCGTTCGCAGCTTTCATCAGGCTGCTGTTTGGACTGGCACCATTCGTTCCAGTGAAATCCACTTTTTTTGTGACCGTTTTAGCTGTAAGATCATATTCAAACAGCACACCGGTATTCTGGCTTCCGCCGAAATAGGTTGTACCATACAGTTTTCCTGGAACCCCCTCAATCAGGCTGCCTTCGGGATGATCACCCACTGATGAGCTGGTAAAATCATACACCTTGATCAACTGACCCGTGGCAGCATCAAATTCAATGATTCCGCCCTTGTCGGATGTCCCACCGGTTTCTCCAACCCCGTAGAACTTTCCGTTGGAGGCAGCGCAAAACGTCCCGAACACCCCGCTGATTCCAATGGTTGACAAGTCTTTCTTCTTTGTCAGGGTACCACTTGCCGGATCAAACTCAAATACGACACCTGAGTCGCTGGCGCCACCCTGAAGTGTCATCCCGTACAGTTTGCCATTTGAAGCCTGAAGCATTGATCCCCAGCCATGGGCTCCTTTCGTTGCTCCGTCGAAGTCAGCTTTTTTGGTACAGGTTCCTGCTGTGGGATCAAATTCATATATAACCCCCATGCCGGAAGCTCCTCCATCAACCGTCATCCCATAGAGTTTGCCATTCCCTGCAAGAACCATAGCTCCCCAGGGTGACTGACCATTGGTTCCATTAAAGGAGAATTTGTAAGAAAACCCCTGATCGGCAGGATTGAATTCGAAGATCGTACCCTTGCCGTTCTGTCCACCACCTGTGGTCGTCCCGTACAACTTTCCGTTAGCCGCCCTGACCACCGCTCCTGCAGGATAGAATCCCCCGCTATTCGCAACATTGAAGGAGAACATAACCGTCAAACCTGATCCGTCTGAATTGGTTCTGTACAGGGTCCCGCTTGAATTCTGACCACCGGCAGCGGTAAGACCATAAAAATAGTCCTGGGCCTGCAGTCCGGCCAGGGAAAATAATATTCCGGTTATCAGGATTAGTCTTTTCATAGCAACATTCTGTTTTAGAGCATATAAGATACAAAAAACAGTTGAACTCTCATAATGAAAATCCAACTGTTTTTAAAGTGCTTATGAAAAGAGTCAGATGACGCTGGCCAGAGACACTGGGATCCGCAGGTTTTTACCCTGCCGGTTGACAGTTACCATGTGCGTTTTGTCCGGGTCCATAAATAACTGCTTCATTGTCCAGAGAGTAAGCTGATCGGCCTTATACTGGTCGATGCCCATAATTTCATCCCCGGGCATAAAGCCTGCTTTGGCGGCAGGGGTACCGGGTGCAACGGCAAAAACCCTGAAGCTTTTGTAATCCTGTCCTGAGGCCATTACGGCGGCTCCCAGCAGTTCCGGACGGAATTGATAGTCGACGTAGCAGGTGGGTTCAAAAATGATCCGGGTCCGGCTATAGTCAAAGATCAGGTTAAACCTGCAAAGCAGCGGGCCGCCGATGAGGCCGATGCCGGCATCCATGACAGCCTTGTTGATCGGATTCACCTCTTCGGGATTGATTTCACTGGGGAGCCCGGCATACACATTTTTAACCGTCAGATTCCCGATGGATACCTTGTCAATACGCCCGAGCACCCCGCCGGGACCAGTGCCCATGATTCCGGCAGAAAGAGGGCTGGGCATGGTCTGATCACAGAAACCCGGTTGGTTCAGCGAAACAGGCATCATGGAGCCTGTATCCACCAACACTTTCCCTTTTCTGATTTTTCCGTTATTCTGACTGAACGTCAGTTCAACCACAGGCCAGTTGTTTGCAAAAGAGACATTCAGTTGCTCGCCCCTGCCGCGGTAATGATATGAGGACGGATCAAAGAAGGAGACCGACTTTTTGCAATAGCTGACTTCCGCCACCATCTCCTTCAGAAGTTCATACCCCAGTATACCGTCCACCGGATGACCGGTAAGCAGCGACAATTGCTGAAGGTCCATCGCTCTGATGTTCAGATCGCTGATCACCATATCCTGCAGTTCCAGCCTGGAAATATTGGCTTTTCTGTAGGTCATTCCGGTTTTTTCCGAAGTAGCGGTAACTGAAAGATCCACCCCGGCCTGAGAGGCAAAGGCAGAGTCAATGACGGAGACACCTGCCCCGCTGTCGAAAATAAAGGTTCCGGTTTTCTGGCCGTTTACCGTTGCCTTAAAAACGATGAGGTTATTCCAGGTTTCGATCGGGATATTTCTTGAATTCCGGCCGTTATTGAACCTGACAGTGGTTGCATTCAAAGGCAATGATGCAACCATCAGCATACATAATGCCGATACAATGGATAATGTAATTCGGGTTTTCATTTTGATTTGTTTGGTTTGTCGTGGATATGACGAACTCATATTCAGAATGATACACCAAACGCTCAACCCATGTGACGCGTTCACAAATTTCTGCGTCTCAATTATGACAGTGCGGAAAAAAGTGGATCAGATATGATAATGGTCGGCTATGATCCAATGGACCAGCCCGGGTGGGAGCAAATGTCTGATGCGGGCAATGAGGCGCTGGTCGAACCTTCCCACAATATACCGGTAGTGAGGCTTCCCGGCGCGGATAATTTTATTGACGGTTTTCGCGATCAATTCCGGATCGCATCCTCCCTGCTCATCCTTGCCCATGGTGGCAACCGCCTTATCAACCCTTGGCTGGTAGTCGCTTCCGTCCGAATCCTTTTTTGTCACCTGACGGGCATGGGTAAATCCTGTTTTAAAATCACCCGGGTTAATTAAAACCACATGAATGTTCCAGGGCCTGAGCTCCATGGCGAGAGCCTCGGAAAACCCTTCTATGGCAAACTTGGCGGCAGAATAGAGCCCCTGGAAAGGCAGTCCGATAACACCCCCTATAGAACTGATATTGATTATTTTACCTGAGTTCTGCCTGCGCATGTGGGGAAGGACGGCACGGGTAACCCGGAAAAGACCTGTAAAATTTGTATCCATCTGGAGCTTCACCTCTTCATCCGAAAAACTCTCAATCGCTCCACCGATCCCCATCCCGGCATTATTGATCAGGACATCAATTCTTCCCTCCCGTTGAATGACCGAATCAACGGCATGATCCACACTTCCGGCATCGGTAACATCCATTCTGATCACATGAATGCCGGGTATTTCCATATCATTTCGTCTGGTGGTGCCGTAAACGGTGCAGCCCTTTCCTGCCATATAAAGGGCGGTGGCTTTTCCGAGTCCCGAAGAAACTCCGGTGATCAGTATGACTAAGGGTTGGTTCAAGGGTTATTCCAGAACTCCAAGTTCCTTACAAATTCCGTAAATATTCTCCACGGCAAAATCGACCTGTTCCTTGGTGTGGGTGGCTATCAGGGAGAAGCGGATCAGAGTGTCATCCTTCGGTACGGCGGGGGCCAGTATCGGGTTGACAAAAATACCGCGTTCAAGCAGAAGCTTGGTCAGCATCAGGGTATTGTTGATATCCCCTATTCTCAGAGGGATAATGGGGGTTTCAGCCAATCCGGTATTGAATCCCAGCTGTTTGAATGCCTTGATCGAATAGCGGGTCAGCTCCCAAAGGTTGGCAATTCTCTCAGGCTCATCCCTCATCACCTGCAGAGCCTCCAGGACTGTTGCCGTTGAGGCTGGCGTCATTGAGGCGGAAAAGATCAGAGACCGTGAGGTATGTTTCAGAAAATTGATCGTATCAGAATCGGCCGCAATAAAACCGCCGAGTGAGGCAAGGGATTTGCTGAAGGTACCCATTACCACGTCAACCTTGTTCTCGAGCCCGAAATGGTTGGCCGTGCCACATCCGTTCTTGCCAAGCACCCCGATGGAATGGGCATCATCCACCATGATTGTGGCATGGTATTTTTCAGCCAGCTTCACAATTTCCGGAAGATTGGTTATATCCCCCTCCATACTGAAGATCCCGTCGACGACGATGAATTTCATCTTGTGGGGCGGGCACATGCGGAGCCTCTTTTTCAGCGACTCCATGTCATTGTGCGCAAACTTCAGCACCCTGGCAAAAGAGAGCCTGGCACCCTCAATGATCGAGGCATGATCGAGCGCGTCGAGCAAAATAAAGTCGCCCCGGTTGGCTATACACGACAATACTCCAAGATTTGCCTGAAAACCAGTACTGTAGCAAAGGGCCGCCTCTTTACCGACAAATTCAGCGAGCTCCTCCTCAAGTTTGATATGGATATCCAGAGTTCCGTTCAGGAATCTTGATCCGGCACATCCGGTACCATATTTTGTGGTCGCTTTTTTTGCCGCTTCAATGATCCTGGGGTGGTTTGTGAGCCCCAGATAGCTGTTGGACCCAAACATCAGCACCTTTTTCCCGTTGATGATCACCTCCGTATCCTGTTCGGATTCAATCACCCGGAAGTACGGATAAACGCCCGCCTGCTGCGCCTGCTGCGGGGCATCGTACTTTTTCATTCGGTCTTGGAGAATTCCCATGGAGGGCAATATTAGCGTTTTTCTAATTTGCCCGATTAAATTCAGCGTTGATGGGAATAAAGTTCAGTATAAATACCGATCAGCTTTTTTCTCACCTGATCTTTGTCGAATTGTGTTAACAGTTTGTCTGACAACACTTTATTATCCTGATAATATTTCTGATCAGATTTTAGCTTTTTGATTTGCCCGATAAAATCTTCGTTGTTGGCTGCTGAGAGCCAGGAATTTTCATACAACAGGTGGTATTCAGCCAGATCTCTGAACACTACGGGTAATCCGGCCGCAGCGGCTTCCAGTGGGGCCATCGGACAGTTTTCCTGATAGGAAGGGAAAACAAACACATCGGCAGATGCATAAATATACGGCATATCATCCAGCTCAAACATTCCGGGGAATGTAATATTCGACGGAGCCCGGGTTATGCGTGCATTGATCCTTGCAACCCCTTCGGTAAGCGCTCCGAAAGGTCTGCCTCCAACCCATACAAAGCGGAGCTCCGGCAAAGCTTCAGCCATATCAATGAAATCTTCCACTCCTTTGCGACCCTCAAGCTGCCCCACCCCAAGAACCACAAAATCGTCCTTGTCCAGTTTGAGCAACTCCCTGCCCCGTAACCGGCGCTCCTCACCTGGCTTCCAGAATTCCACCGGAACCGGATTGTATACCCTCACGATGCGTGTTCTGGCGCCGGTCTCTGCAATAGCCTCCTCCACCCGCGGGGAAAGGGCAATGCAAACATCAGCAAAAGAATAGACCTTTTTAAAATACCAGCGTATGAAGGGCATCAGTACTTGCCAGCCGGGTATGGACCCCCTGGCCGAGTCAGGAATCACATGAACAGTGAGCACCCTCCGGCCTTTGTACCGGAGTCCTCTTAAAAAATAAAAAAGTCCGTACGAGTGGGAATGATACACATCCCCATGACCTTTCCAGTTGATGCCTACCTCATAACCGGGGGTGGTCCTCAGAAGTTCAACGTGCTGAATGAATGCTGTGTTTACGCCGTTGCCCCTGAGGAGCCAGTTCAACTCAGAATTCACATGAATGCGCATCGTTTGTCAAGCCATGGTCGTCACCGCTCCAGCAAAAATTGAGCCTTACCCATGTGAAGCTCTGACTTTTTCATCTTATCCAGCCGCAAATTTTGTCCCAACACATCCTTCGAAATCTGATTATCCTTGATTGTCACGTTCTTACAAGCCTCCAGCGTAACTGAGGTCTTCCTCGGATGCCAGGGCTCATACAAAAAGCTCCGGACGAGCAGATTACCTGTAAATGTCAGATTGTCAACTGATCTCGCATACAAAACCGGATAATCGTACAGGCTGAACCGGTTATTTTCGATCCTGATATTCCGGTGAAAACAGGGCTTTTCCGGATCGGGTTGGGGAATTTCAGGATAGATGCTGATAATACCCTCGCAGAACTGGTACATGGAGGTAAGGCACTCATCTGTAAAGTCATTGTTCCGGATCAGGACATCAGTAACCCCGCCGGATTCGAACCAATAGTTGGCATCGCCGGCGACCAGGATGGCTGACCCGCTGGAGGAGAACCTGTTATTCTCAATGATCACTTTACCAGGCGTGGAGATCAGTATCCCGCGTGCCCGGCAACTCTGAAAATCAGAACCGGTAATGAGAACGTCAGGGGTCCAGGTCAGGTTCTCCAGCGCATCTCCTGCCAAAATCTCAGCGGGCACAGGTTCGGCAAAATCAATTTCAAAAAGTTCCTTGCTGAGTTCCCTGAAGGCAACCGCCGTTCCGGTGGCGACCGTTACCATGCTTGAATTCTCAATGAAGCCTACCTTCTCACCCGATCTTGCCCAGGTCATGCCGATGCTCTGATCGTGCATGAATTTGCATACCAGGGTTTTATCTCCTTTCTTTTCCATGATCCTGACGCTGGTGCCATGAACGTTGACCGGATCATCCATGAGTGCGTGAAAAGTGCATTGATCCACTGTGATCTGCCCCTTGCAATTGGAATAGTGGAAACCATCATCATGACCCGCGAGGATCCTCTCCTTTGCCGGATTGGGTATGCTGTTCACCTTTCTGAAGGTCAGATTTTCGGAAAATTGGGAAAGGATTCCCAATCCCGCATTGTGATACATGTTCAGATCCTCAACCGTCACATTTCGGCTGTCGACAATGAAGATTCCCGAGTGATCCCTTTCGCTGTGCCTTAGGACCAGATAGTTATTGACCGCCGGCAATCTTTTAAATGCCTGGTTCAGTTTAATGAGTCCGGGTGCCAGCTCTTCGGCCTGATAATTCCTCCAGTTAGCCCCAAGGCAGCCCCAGTCGCCGGTTTTGTACGCAACCGTCCTTTTATCGGCAGTAAACTCCATGGTTCCCCACCATTCGCTTTTCCAGCCTTCGCCAACAAATCTGACCTTCCCGTTCTCGATCACATAGGGCGACTCCACCGGATCCAGCTTTAGGGTCATGTGATCCGGAGCTGTTTCAACCACCCGTGCTTCGGCGGTCAGCGGGATATCCCAATCAATGCTGACATTCCTGATGACAATTTCGGTGCTGTTATCAACCGTAAAAGGTTGCATGCGGTCGTGGAACACAAAAACCGAACCCTGACAGTCGATGGTGATCCCTTTCATTCCTTCGATCAGGATAGCGCAACGGCGCGGATTATTCACCGTGGTGTTCGACTCATAATAGACTTTCTCTATGCACTGATGCGGCCAGAAATCATACCGCCCTTTCGGAAACACAATGACCGAGCCGGGTTTTCCCTCACAGGCCTTCAGGGCTTTTTGAACAAAGGGAACGGCGTTCACCCGGGAGCCGGGGGAGAGGCCGAGGGTGGTGATCTTAAGTGTGTCTTGAGCAAAGGAGGCTAAGGCGAAAGAAGAAAGGCGAAAGAAGAAAGAAAGAGATAAGAGGGTAAGAAGAAAGACAGTTTTACGCATGGGTGTGTGATTAATCATTAAAGATCAGAGAGATACCTAAGAAATTATATTTTGGAATATTCCTGAACTGACCGTGGGGATTGATTCCGGTGTAGTACCTGAGATAGACTCCTCCCCAGCCAGGTTTGTTTGAAGCTCCTTTGTCGCGGAACCCGGCATAGAGGTTCAGACAGGGTGCAAAGATCTCGGATCCCGGAACCTCGGTGAATCCGTTTAACGTTTTTTCGTTGGCAATCTGATAGGGATACCCGTACCGGACACGATAGCGGAGCTCGGCGGAGATCACAGGATAAAAACGCGATGACCGGAAAGGTCCGGCAGGTGCATCCAGCTGGTATCTCAGGTACCACTCCATCCGCCGGCTGGAGGGCACAAAGGCACTGGCCTCCCCTTCCACCGGTCGCATGGTGTAATATCCGTTCTGATAGATAATCTGATATAAGATTTTAGCCCCTATACCCACACTGTGATTAATCCCGTTCGTCAGGGCCGGATCATTTAGGGTCAGACTGGTTTCCCATGACTGATAGGAAACATTGATCCGTTTAATCGAGAAGCCCGCTTCCTGTCTGAACAGCAGAAGTTCATCCCCGATATGGGTGCTTTCATGCTGCAGGGGAATAAAACGCAGTAAAAGATTCCGGAATATCTTCGAATCAAACTCCCGTAGAAAATGAAGTTCAGGAAAACCGGCCCGGTAATCCACATTCAGAATGGGGGCGGAATTAATGTTGGTAAAATCAAACCAGACCATGGCCGACAAAGATCCCGTAACGGCCATCCGCACCGGCTTGCCGGCCAGCATGAACTGACCACTAAAGACGGGCAGATCCGCTCCCAGGGTAAAATCCTCCAGAATGATGTACCCCCACTGGCGATCCCAGTTGGTATTATAATCAGCAGAGTTGGTACCCAAACCCACCTGCAGGTTAGTCACGGGAGCATAAATGTCTGAAACATGATATCTCCCAAAATCGCGTGGAACAAACAGACCCGTTTGGGCGGAACTCTTTTGGCCAAATGTAACCGCGATGGCCAGAGCGATAAACGTGACGCGGGATGCGTGACGCGTGACGCGAAAGGCGGAACGTTCTACTGTCATCCCGGCGAAAGCCGGGATCCCTGCCTTCGCAGGGATGACAAGAGTCGTGACGCGGGACGCGTGACAGAAGAATCGTGACGCGAAACGCGTGACGCATGACGCCGAAACGAGGGAATAGGGAATGGGGAATAGTGAATAGAAACCAGTAACCAGCAACCAGCAACAAGCAACAAGCACACCAGTCATACCAACGCTCTCCTCATTGTTAGTAAATTCCCGGGCGGTGTGTTGACTGTAATCTCGCATCCGCCGGAGAGCATGAATTTACGGCCTTTTTCAGCTTCGAGAATATGGCGGCAGGCGGTGGCCAACTGCTGTGAATCCCAGTCCTGTATGGATACAGGGTTTATATTTCCGCAGCGGATCACATCAGGACCGAAGATCCTGTATGCCTCCTCCATGTCGGTCATGTAGTCAAGGTCAAAAATGTCAATACCAAGAGTAGCCAGAGAGGGCCACAGGTGCGTGGTATTTCCGCAGATATGGACCTTGACGGGCACTCCCTTATCATGAATAAAACCGATCAGCTCGCGGTGTCGCTCCAAAACAAAGACATCATAGGATTCCCTGTCGATCTGGGAGCAGATGGCATCGCCGATGCCTATCAGATCGCAGCCGGCCTCTATCTGGGCAGCCGCAAAATCCTTACCGGTCTGAAGGCACTTGTCGAGGAGAAGCTGAGTGGTATCCGGATCCATCATCATCATGATCAGCATCTCGGTCACTCCGGCGAGATCACATGCCTCCGCCAGCGGCCCCTCAATCCAACCCATCACCGGCACCGAACCTTTCAGTAATTTCTGATAATATTCAGCTCCCCTGATCCGGTCAAGAGTCCTCGGTGACTTGTACACATCCGGCCTCTGTAACTCCACTACTTCCTCCTTCGTCCTTATCACTTTCTCCTTACACTTCGGTACCCCCTCCGGCACAAACTCCACCGGAGCTCCGAAGGCAGAAGTTTCGCGATAAGGATCGGATATAAGGCTAACCATATCGAAATCAAAGTATTCCAGACATTTCACATTCGATTCAACCAGCACACGGTAATCGGAGGCAAGTTCACCATAGGTTTTTCCATTGAACCGGGCTGCAAAATGCATCAGGATCGGATAAAACTGGATCCTCTCGGTAGACTGGCCCTTCACCAGTTTCAGAAAATCAACCTTCTTGCTCATTTTTTAAAGGTTGTCTGGCGTAAAACAGTCTTCCCGATCGGGAGGAGTTTCAGAGTTTCAGGTTTCAGGGTTTCAGGATTCAGAAAAGTTCCCTCGAAAGTTAATGTCGCAGAATCAACCAGCCGGAGATCAGGCTGATCAGCCATCCGGTAAACCGTCTTGTTTAAAGCTTTAACGTGCAGATCGCGGAAACCGGGCAAGGGATACTCCTTCACCGGAATCTCCTCTCCCTCAATGGGATGGGCCAAAACCAGCGGACCATAAGTGAAATAATACTCTTTGTTAAGATCCTGCTTTACCCGCAAGGCAGGCTTGAACTCCAGGATCACCTCATCCCCGCTTTTCCACTCCTTTTTGACGACGATAAAACCCTTCCTCTCCCTGGATTCCTGATCAATGGTATACCCCTCAGCCCACTCCGGAATCCTGAACCGGATAGTAAACCGCTCTGGTTTCTCCATGGTTATCAGAAACTTAATCTTATAATCAAAAGGATATTCAGTTTCCTCCACTATACTGATCCTCCCCCCTCCCCCTCTCCCAGTCTCCAAGCCTCCCAGTCTCATAGTCTCCACCACAGACGGTCCGTACATCGTCGCCACCAACCCCTCCTGGTCCCGCATCCACATCGACCTGACAAAATAGGGTGCGATACGCCCGGCATTCGGCACGCAGCACACGGCCACATCCTGGTGCACAGGCGAATATTTATAGCGTGTTTGGCGTGGTGCCGGTACCGTATCGTTGCAGGGACCGGTCATGTAATAGGAGTTGTCTGTTTTCAGATAGGCGATTGAGCTCTCCTCCGGATGCCTGGCTCCCTGAGCGGCATTGAAAAACAGGTTTTCGGCTTTTTCGGCGAAACCGGCCTGACCGCTTTTCTGCAGCAGCAGGGTGTATGAATCCAGCAGCTCATGGATGGAGCAGTATTCATAGCCTGTGGCGGTGGCATCTGCCTTCCGGCCGCCCACCCATTCATCCCCGACCGGTCCTCCCGATGGTGTGGTAATGGAGTCAATCCGTTTGAGATAGATCTTCAGGGCCTTCATCAGCTGAGGATCCTGATCAACCCATGCTGCGACGGTGAGGGTGCGGAGATGCTCATAGGTGTGCACCCCGTGACCCTTGAGTTTATATTTGGGATTGAGGATGTTATCGAGACAAATATCCTCCTCCATCAGTTTATTAAGGGAATAGTTCCGGTAGAGAAAGACGGCAAATTTCAGATATTCTTCATTACCGGTGATCTGGTGCAGGCGGTCGAGGACATCGGTGAAAACCAGGCCGTGACAAATTCCGGCAAACGATTTTTTGGCTCCAAAGGGATTTGAGGTTTCGATGGGATAATTTTTCATCACATCCTGGACGGCACGCTCGATGCTTTTCAGCAGAACATCCCGGGTTCCCGTACCTGCCTCATAGGCTGCCAGCATACCGCGCAAAAGCGTTGCCTTAGCCCACAGCTCCCCGTTCTCGTCATTGAATTTATACCGAAGGTTGCGGTCGTAGATGCCCAGATAACCATTGCTGTCCTGGGTGGCAAGAATATGATCCAGATATTCCCTCACCTTCCCCAGCTGTTCTTCATTGTTGGTGAGGATGGCCTGCCGGATCTGCCCATCGCGCCAGTTCGACTGGGTTTCACTGTTCCACCAGAGGTACTGGACCTCCCAGTCGGCTCCCTCCTTGATATTCCCGACATCCTTGTTCTTGTCCCTCCGCGTCAGCCGGTTGGCCCCGTAAATATCATCTTTCTGAATCAGGTCCGGAGCCAGTTCATCCAGATGTCCGGTGAATCCGTTCAGGTCATGATTCATCTGATCCAGGATCCAGCCCTTCGGCCGGACATCCCCAAACGGAAGGTACTCAAGCGATTCTTTTGGTTTCATGCATCCCGTAAGAAAAATCAGTCCGATAATCCAGATCGGTTTCATGGCTCCAGCAGGATTTCCTTCAGCTGATCCAATTCTGATTTGGTGAGCCCGCCGCTGAGCAGGTAAGCTTCAATTCCCCCATACTCTTTTTCGATCCGGTTCATCACAGTGTTCATGTATTCCTCTCTTACCTCAAATGCCGCCTGCAGATTACCCTTTGGGAGCAGTCCGATCGTGAGCAATCTTGCCCGTTTGAAAATGCGGGCGACCTTGGGCATCATGAAGGCATTGGATCTCAGGTACTCATGCATGATCGTTTCGCGGTCCATCCCAAGGTGCCACTGGATGAGGGCTGCTGCGAACCCGGTCCGGTCCTTCCCTGCCCGGCAGTGGATCATCAACGGCAGTCCGCCCGGACTGATTATCAGGCGGATCAGTTGTACCATCGGATCCAGCATCATGACCACCATGTCGTGATACACACTGTCGATCACCTCCACAATCCTGTGGTTCGCATCACGTTTCATGATCAGCGGTTTCAGCCGGTCCCGTGTGATCCGGTCGATGGCGCAGGGCAACGAGATTTTGTTTTTACCGGGCAGATTGGCGGGTCGCTTCTCTTGCTCCTCCACCGACCTAAGATCAACAACATATTGAATATTTAACGATTCGAGATGTTTCCGATCGACAGGACTCAGTTTTTGCAATATTCCTGAACGGTATAGTAACCCTGTGCGCATCCGGCGACCGTCGATGGTGGAGGCGCCCCCATAATCTCTGAAATTGATCCGGTTCAGCATCGTTATTGTTGGTTTATCAGAGTCCTGCCGATGACCTTGCCCTGCAGGATCCTGGTGATATGATCATCAAGTTCTTCAAGCCTGATTTCCGTGAATATGGAATTTAAAGCCGGGATTTTCCAGTCGCCCGCCAGATGTTCCCAGATCATCAGCCTTTTCTCCATCGGGCAGCTCTGGCTGTTGATCCCGATCAGGGAGACTCCACGGATAATGAAAGGGAAGACGGTGAGATCGAGTCCCTGACCGGCCACATGGCCGCAGGAGGTGACGGCTCCCTGCATTTTTATCGACTTCACCAGATGGCTCAGAACCGGTCCGCCTACGGTATCGATGGCCCCTGCCCACAATCCCTTCAGCAGGGATTTACCATGATCTGCAGGCAGTTGCTCACGGGTTAGCACTTTCTTTGCTCCCAGACGGACGAGAAAATCTTCCTGATCCGGCTTGCCGGTGAGGGCCTCAACGTGGTAGCCGCATTCCGAAAGCAAGGCGACCGCCAGGGACCCTACTCCGCCGGTGGCACCGGTGACCAGAACCTCTCCGTCGGCAGGGGTAATTACCTGCGACAGGTGGTACACCGAAAGGCCGGCCGTAAATCCTGCCGTGCCATAGATCATAGCTTCCTTCAATGTTAGGCCTCCGGGCAGTGGCACCACCCAGGCAGCCGGAACCCTGATATACTGGCCAAAACCACCCGAGGTATCCATGCCCAGGTCGTAACCGGTCACGATAACCGGATCCCCTGGTTTGAATCGGTCGGAGCTGCTTTCTTCAACAATCCCCGAAGCATCGATGCCGGGCGTATGCGGGTAGTGTCTCGTGATCCCGCGGTTTCCGGTTGCCGACAAGGCATCCTTAAAGTTCAGCGAACTGTAATGAACCCTGATCAGCACCTCACCTTCCGGAAGGTCGCTGATCCGGCGGAACTCCACTCCCCGGACAAACTGCCCCTCATTTTCCCGCGCCACCAGCGCTTTGAATTCCTGATCCATCCTCATGATTTGTTCACATATTTAAAGGCCGAAATCATCGGGCACCCTTACGGCAATGATCTCCCCGGTTACACATTCGATGCCTCCCGAGAGCAGCCTGGCCTCAACCACCACTTTCCGTCCCTTGACTTCCCGGATGATCCCGCGAATTTCAATCGGAGCACCGATCGGTGTTGGTTTTTTGTAATCCACTTTCAATGAAGCTGTTACACATCTGGGTGCATTAAATTCCTCGAGATCAATCCCATCGGCACGGGCGAGAGCCAGGGCTGCTGAGCCTGTACCATGACAATCGATCAGGGAAGCTAGCAATCCCCCGTAAACAAATCCGGGAATGGCAGTATGATACTCTTTCGGAGCAAAGCGGGTGACGGTTTCATCGCCATCCCACCAGGTTTTAATCTGATGCCCGTGTTCATTCAGCCGGCCGCAGCCATAGCAGGCCGCAAAATGATCCGGATAATAATCCTGTATACCTTTCATCTGTTAAACCATTTCAACCATTTCAACCATTTCAACCAATTCAACCCTATTTCACCACCAATGCCTCGTTTGCCGGCAGTTTCGGGAACGCCGCATGCGGCTCCGTCTGGTACCAGTAAACCACCGAGGCCATATCATCCTTGAGCGGAAGATAACGGCCCTCGCTCTGCCAGCCCAGAAGCTGGATTGTGACCTTCAGATCCTTGTCAAATCTCACCGGGTCCATGATATGCCAGCGGTATTCGCCGAATCTCCGGATGCCGGTTTTGGCGAAAACATCCCGAAGGAAATGGAAACCCGTGTATGGGGTAGTGAAATCGGTATAATGGTATTTTCCGGTGGAGTCGATGCTCTCCTCGAATCCATAGGATCCGTTGAAATAATCCTCATCGCCGGTACCGCAGATCGTTGGAAACTTTGTGTCGCCGTCGATGTAAAACTTCACTTCGCCTTCGCCCCACCAGCCCGGACTGTTGGCCTGGTGCGCAATGTAGGTGCCCACATACTGGCCTTTGCCCTTGATCCCGTCGATCAGGGTATAATCCTGTTTATCCGGAGTGGGATTCACCCTCCGGAACTGGGCATGGAAACTGGCAGCATCCTTTGGAATGGCTGTCTCGGAATAATCAACCTGATAATAGAGGATGAGCCGCTTGTCGGCCCGGTTTTCCATGGTGATCCTGCATTTCTTGTGGAAAGGCATCTGCCAGTAGCTGTTGAATCCGTTGTGGGGGTTCACGCAGATGGCCAGTGAGTTGATCTGGGGCTCATTTCCCCAGCCCCAGCCGGTACAGAAGAAATCGCCGACCGGCACCTCCACCGAAGGCTCGGTTTCATCATCCCAGTAGATCCTGAAAATAGCCAGGCGGTAATCTCCCGTTGGGGTCATCCAGATATGGTTGATCATGCCCGGACCTGTGATCTCGGCCATCGTAAAGGTGGTGCCGGGTTCGATCCTGACGTAGGGATTCACTTTCCAGCCCTGTCCCAGTTCACGGGCAGCATACGAGGCACTGCCCGTTTCAAGGGTAGCCATTCCACCCTGACCCTTGGCTCCGATAAGGTTTTCGGGGCTTACCGACCGGGATCTGGCATCTGAAAGCCGGTACAGGCTCTCCATGCCGTTCTGCAGCGACTGGCCGGCCACACTGGCGAAGGTCAGACAAATCAGTGCCGCAAATGTGAATGATTTTGGTTTCATAGGTGATATTTCAACTTTTGACGTATTTTTATGTTAAACCTATAAAAAAACCGCGATATGGCACTGAGTGAAAGCGCCCACAAACTCAAGGAAATGATTACCAAGGCAATCGAGGATCAAAAGATTACCCGCGACGAGTTTGACATGATCATCCACCTTGCCACCGAAGACGGTCATATCGATCCCCAGGAGAAGGCCCTGCTTCAGGAATTGCAGGACATGATCGACAGCAAAATGGTCAGGTTTGTGGCAAAATAATTTCTCTAATTCAGTATTAGCCTGATCTTCACGATCTCCGACCGGGTGCCGATCCGGAGGGGAGCGCCCCAGAGGCCGAGTCCGGAGCTGACATAATAATGCGTTTTTCCTGATTTGATGTAGCCGTAGGATAGCGGATACATTTTCCTGACCACCAGATTGATAGGCCAGATTTGTCCATCGTGTGTGTGACCGGATATCTGCAGGTCAACATTGTTTTTGCCGGCATCGCCAACCCTTGCGGGATTGTGGTCGAGCAGGATCAGCGGGAGGTTTGATCCGATCCCCGAAACCAATTCATTGAGTGTTTTCCTGCGGTGCTGGGAGATATCATCCCGGCCAATCAGTGTAAATCTGCCGGCTACATCAACAGAGGAATCCCGAAGAAGGGTAATTCCGGCCTTTTTATAAAATTCGCCTGCATGCGAAATATTGCCGTAATACTCATGGTTTCCGAAGATGCCGTAAATACCGAGCGGGGCCTCTAACCCAAGCAGTTCCTCATGCATGTTGCGCACCTCCACGGGCCGGATGCTGTGATCGATCAGATCTCCGGCGAATAGCACAACATCAGGCTTTTGACTGTTTATAAGGTCCACATATTTTTTGATCCTGGCTTTGCGGATGATATTACCCAGATGCACATCGCTGGCGGCAACGATGGTCAGTTCACCGGCGGGGCCGTTACCACGGGGGAGCTCCACTTCCAGTTCCCTTACAACCGGTCGATCAAACCTTATATACCCGATCACTGAGATGATCAGAAGTATACCCATTACAGCGGAAAAGGCATAGAATTTAAACAGGTCATAATTCGAACGGACCCATTCGGGCCAGATCGGGAACCAATGGTTGACCAGGCGCAGAAGATCAGCAAAAACTGCAGCCATGATGAAATACATCAGCAGGATCACCCACCAGGCACCGATATTCTCAAGGACGGCGGTGAGGCTGAAGGGCAGACGGTTCCCCAGGCCCATTGCCAGCGGGAAGGATATCACACAGAGCAGGAATATCAGGGTAAAAACCAGCTGCAAAACCGGGAAGCCAGCCAAAGCCTGCCGCAAACGGATAAAAAGGTAGGTGTGGATACCCAGGAACACCAGCAGTGCCGAAAAAATACCAAACTTGTTCATCAGATCATTTTGATTGTCTAAAACAACCCAAGTTCGCGAAAGTTCACCATCCCTCACCACACCTCACCATACCTCACCATTCCTCACCATTCCTTAACTATCCCTTATCCAAAAAACACCGCCCCCACATAACTCACACTCGCCACCCCATTATTATATGGAATCCCGCAAGCGGTTACCAGAGCATTCACATCGATACCGTAGGCTTCCAGCGAAGCCACTGCCTCCTCAGGGTACAGGCAATCGCGGTCGGGGTAGGTGCAATGCTCACAAAACTTGCAGATGCCGGCATTCAGAGGCAGGAATGGATCCAGCAGTTTATCCCGGCGGATCTGATTCAGTACATCCCGGAACACCTTTTCGTGAATATCGGAGGCCCTCATCATTCCCTCAAAATCGAATGAATCCTCCATCTGATAAACGGTCTGGACCACCAGTCCTTTACTGAATTTCAGCACCTGATCGCGCAGCTCCGCAAACTCACCCACAGCAGGCGGGCACATCCAGTTGGTGCCAAATTTCCCGCACGAATTCATCACGCACATATCCCTGAAACTCTCCGCAAACTGCACATCGGTAACATTGACAATACCGGCGCGCGTTGCGCCGTTTGACAAGGCCATTGAAACTAACTGCTCATCATTCATACTACGATACTTTAACGTGACACGGGACGCGTGACACGGGACGCGTGACACGGGACGCAGAATATCACTTTATCACATTTCCACTTTTCCACAAAACCCCTTCAACCATTTCAACCCCTTCAACCATTTCAACCATTTCAACCAATTCAACCATCTCAACCATTTCAGGGTAGAGATCCCGGAACAAGTCCGGGATGACATTGGCGTGTCACGTGTCACGCGTCACGATATAATAGGCCGCTGCCGCGCATCCCACAATAATAACGATCCATCTCAAGTATTCAGGCCTGATACGACTGGCAAAATTTCCGCCGAGCAGGCCGCCTCCGATGGCACCGGCCATCATGATCCCGGCGTAGGTCCACTCAACTTTGCCCGAAAATGCAAAATAGATGGCTGCCGAGATATTGATACTGAAGGATATCGCCTGTTTGAGCACATTCAGACTGGTGAGGGAATCGTCGTATATGAGACCGAGGATAGCTATCACGATAACGCTGACGCCGGCGCCGAAATATCCGCCATACAGCGAGGCAAGCAACAGGAGCACCGCTGCCCCGACCCTGCTGAGAAAGGTTGCATGGGCATGACCGCTGCGCGACTGCATCCATTTTTTTACCGGCACCTGGATCGCCAGCAGGAAGCATGCAAGCAGGATAAGGTAAGGCACAATTCCATTGAATGCTTTTTCCCCGGTTTTCAGCAGGATGAGTCCGCCTGCGATTCCGCCAATCACGCTCAGCGGCAGAATGGCCAGCAGTCTCTTTTTCTGGGCGGCAAAATCTTTCCGCTGGGCGTAAATCCCGCCGAAATAACCCGGCACCAGGGCAACGGTATTGGTCACATTAGCAACCACCGGCGGCAATCCCAGCGCCATCAGCACCGGAAAAGTCACCAGTGTACCCCCGCCGGCCACAGCATTGATGAAGCCGGCAGCGAGAGCGGAGAGGAGAGCGATCAGATAGTCCATAGGTCGTGACACGTGACGCCTGACACGTGACGCGGATTTGTCATCCCGGGCTTGACCCGGGATCCTGGCTTTCGCCAGGATGACATAAATGTCACGCGTCCCGCGTCCCGCTTCACGATTATCTTATAAGAATCATTTTCGTCTGGTTCCCATCCACAAACCTGCATCCATCCTTGGTAAAGGCGGCGGTTTCTTCGTAGCTGATGGTTACATCCTTGCCTTCCCATTCGGGCACGGCGGTGGTGACACCGAATTCAATGGCGTAACAGGTGTTCAGGTGGAGCGGGTAATCCATCACCTTGGGCATCTCCTCCGGGGCCGACTTCACCGGTCGGGTATCGATGGAGGTGCCGGCGGAGTGTCCGAAGAATCCGATAGGATGGGAATAGAGCGAGGTACGCAGTCCGGCTTTTTCTGATTTGGCCATCGTATTGGCCGCTACCTGGTGGCCGTTGAGTCCCTCACGGTATTCACCCATGTATATTTCGGCCAGCTTCACCGCGTTATCCAGGGCAGTTTGCAAACCTGCCGGAACATCCTTTTCCCCTTCGTTAAGAACATAGGCATGCCACTGCATATCAGTGCATAACCTCATGTACTTCAATCCAATGTCACAATGGAGCAGATCGCCCCGATGAATTACATTGGGTTTGTCCTTGTATTTCTCTGCCATTTTGGGATGCCTCTGAATGGTGATATAGGGTTCAAACCAGGGCTCAAGCCCGATCTCCTCCATCCGCTGCCAGATCCACCAGCTCATGTCTTCCAGGGTGGTCACATCAGGGATCACCGCGGCCGATGAAAAGAATTCACGGATCAGGTCATGCGCCACACCACAGATGTGCCTGTACATTTCCAGTTCACCAGGGCTCCTCGTCTCAATCCAACCGACGGCAACATTCTCAGAGGAAACCAGCCGTTTGGAAAATTCCGGACCGATAGCAGCCTGCAGCCGGTCGCGCAGCGAGGCCGTGAGACCGTCGGCGCTGCGGTTGGTGTTTGAAACGTTGATTCCGATTTTTTTCGGAGTATGATCCTTGATATAATCAGCCAGAACATCCATCTGGGATTTGGTCCTATCGGTCCAGATATTCCGGTACCCGGCCCCCATTTGACCTACCGCAAGCCTGACAACACCCTCATTGGTGCCTGTATCATGAAAGATCAGGATAGCCAGCCGCCTCGCCGATAGCTCGGGTTCTGGAACCAGCGTGAAATAGATGGGATCCTCGCTGATCTCCCGGCACATGACGATCCACATATCCATCCCTTCCCGCTTCAACAGGTCGGGAATGATATTGTCGAGCCGCCATTCCAACCATGAATTGACAATGGGAACGCGTTCGCGCAATGAAAGCACCCGATCAATATCCCTTGATTTAAAACCGGGATCCCTGAAAAAAGTGGCGATCTCATCGGCAACCAGCGTATGGCCGATCCGGTTCGGATGGTTCACCTGCGACATATAATCGCTCAGGCGACCGCCTGCCGCGATCTTTTCCTGGAAGAGCCTGTATGAGTCGACCAGTCCGACCTGATATTTTTCAGCCAATTTAACTATCTGATCTGCATGCTTTTGCAGATCAGATCCCCGATCAGTTATATCAACCGTCTGATCAGGTGTCGGAGTCAGGAGAATGACTTTTATATTTTTTTCCAACGCTCTTGTGATCATCGATTCCCATGCCCTGGCGGCTCTGTCAAGACCGATTCCTCTGTCATTGAGGGCATAATCGATAAACAGCACATCAGGCTGATGCACAAGTACATCCTTGCCAAACCTGACGGCACCGGACTCGGAGTTCTCCCCGCCGATCGCCGTAACAATCACATTGACAACCGCATAGGGATACTCTTTTTTGATCCTGTCAAGCACCAGCTGCGGATAGGCTTCGCCGGTTCTTACCTCAGGGGTGTGAAAATAGCCTGCAGGCACCGAATGTCCGTGGAACACGATGTTAATGGCGCGATTGCCGGGCCAGGCTTTGGTCAGTTCGCCTCGTAAATCAGTCAGATATCCGGAGGGATCCGCAGCCGTCTGGGAAATCAGCCGGCCGGCAGTCAGCATAAACAGCGCTGCAGCCAACAGGATTTTCATTGGTTTCATATCAGGGATTTAGAAATATAGTTCAGGCCGGCGGTCGCCGAGCAGGTCATTGAAATCATTAAGCTTCTTGTCATCGGCCAGGTAGGGATCAAAATCCACTATGTCCGCATGGATGCGGTCGACCGGCGCGGATGAGAGGATCATGCCGTTCTGGGCGGTTACCTGACTTCCGCCGGTGAAGGTGAAATCATCGGTCCCCCGTTTCTCCCGGCCTATGCGGTTGGCCGTGACTGCAAACAGTCGGTTTTCGAGGCATCGTGTGGGCATTGCCTGCTGACAGTAGGGCATCACCAGGTTGGAAGGATGGGCGATCACCTGTGCACCCTTAAGTGCCAGGGTTCTGGCTGTTTCCGGGAAGAACCAGTCGAAGCAGATCATCATCCCGATCCTCAGACCGCCTGCATCAATCACCAAAGGAGCGCGGTCGCCCGGTGAGAACCACTCGTTCTCGCGGTTAAACAGATGTATCTTCCTGTACACCCCAAGCACACCCGCTGATCCGACCAGCATGGCAGAATTATAAAATCTTCCTGATTCCTCCTCGGCGAATCCCCCGCAGACCAGAGCTCCTGTATTCCGGGCAATTTCAATCAAAAATCCGGTGGTTAGACCGCCAACCGGCTCGGCCAGTCGGGTTACCTCTTCCAGCGAGGCAAAAGTGTACCCCGTGGCAAACAGTTCCGGCAGAACCAGCAGGTCGGCCGTGAGTCCGCGTGAAAGTTCCCTTACCTGATCAAAATTCCTCTCTTTTTCCCCAAAATGGGGTGAGGTCTGGATAAATCCGGCTTTCATTCCGTGATGTCAGCATTTGGTTATGCTAACATACAGAATCCTCTCAAGAAATTGCATTCTGATGAACAGCTTTCACAGAGCGGCCCGACGGATCGGCATGGTTCCTGAAGCTGGCATCCCATTCGAGGGCCACAGGCGTACTGCAGGCAATGGAAGGAACCGAAGGAACACAGGCGGCCGCCGAATCTGAAGGGAAATGCTCCTCAAATATGGATCTGTATAAATATTCCTCTTTCGACATCGGGGTATTCACTGCAAACCGGAAACGAGCCGTAGCCATTTGTTCATCGGTCACCTTTTCGCCGGCAATCCTTTTCAGCGTATCGATCCAGCTGTAGCCCACCCCGTCGGAGAACTGCTCTTTCTGCCGCCAGGCGACGCTTTCGGGCAGATATCCCTCGAATGCCTTCCGAACCACCCATTTCTCGATCCTGCCGTTACGTGCCATCTTTTCAGCCGGATTCAGTCTCATGGCCACATCCAGGAACTCCTTGTCGAGGAACGGGACGCGTCCCTCAACGCCCCAGGCCGAGAGCGACTTGTTTGCCCTGAGACAATCATACAGGTGGAGCTTCGAAAGTTTTCTTATGGTCTCCTCATGGAAAGCCTGTGGTGAGGGAGCCTTGTGAAAATAGAGATAGCCGCCGAACACCTCATCGGCCCCTTCGCCCGATAAAACCATCTTGATCCCCATGGATTTGATCACCCGGGCAAGGAGGTACATCGGAGTGGAAGCCCTTATTGTTGTAACATCATACGTTTCAATATAATAGATTACATCCCGAATGGCATCCAGGCCCTCATCAATAGTAAAATGAACTTCGTGATGGACCGTCCCCAGGTGTTCAGCCACTTTTCTGGCAGCTGCCAGGTCGGGTGAACCCGTGAGCCCTACCGCAAATGAATGGAGCCTTGGCCACCAGGCCTCCTGGGTATCGCCCGATTCGACACGTTTTGGGGCATATCTTGCGGCAATGGCTGAGATCACCGATGAGTCGAGTCCGCCCGAAAGAAGCACCCCGTAAGGCACATCCGACATCAGCTGGCGGTGAACAGCTGATTCGAGGGCATCCCGGAGTTCATCCAGATCTGCAGGATTGTCCTTCACCGCATCATATTCCATCCAGTCGCGCTGGTACCAGCGGGTCATCCTTCCCTCCGGACTGTAGTAATAGTGCCCGGGAAGGAACTCCTCGATCCGGCTGCAAACTGGCTCAAGAGCCTTAAGCTCCGAGGCCACATAGAATTGGCCGAGCTTGTCCCAGCCCATATAGAGCGGATTGATCCCGATCGGATCACGGGCGATCAGATAGGCATCCTTTTCCTCATCATACAAGGCGAAGGCAAAAATCCCGCTGAGATCTTCCAGAAGATCCTTCCCTTTCTGCCGGTAGAGCGCCAGGATCACCTCACAGTCGGAATGGGTGGTAAACTCATAGGTTCCGTTCAGTGACTTCCTGATATCCTGATGATTATATATTTCACCGTTCACAGCCAGCACCAGCTTCCGGTCGGTACTGTATAACGGCTGTCGGCCCGATTCCGGGTCCACGATCGACAGCCTCTCATGCGCCAGGATCACCCGGCTTCCGCAATAAATCCCCGACCAATCCGGACCGCGGTGACGCAGTTTCTTTGCCATGTCAAGCACCTGGGTCCTCAGTTCACCAGACTCCACCTTCAGGTCAAAGGCTCCAACTATACCACACATATCTGTCAAGTTTGAAATTAGATGGCAAAAATATCGTTAGAACAATTAATTAAAACATATTTAATTATTTTGCTTATGATTTGTAACTGAAATCATGAAAATCTGGACAAAACACAACCATTCTCGCTAAGAGTTCAAGGATGTGCTTAAAAAATGAAAGTTACTTTTTGCGGATATCGGAAATCAGTTTCAGGACCTCTCTGACCGCTGCAGTGAGTGCTGGCTGATCGGTGATCAGTTCCTTGGTGAACAGTTTGGAACCCATTCCCACGCAGGATACTCCCGCATCAAACCAGGCTTTCAGGTTTTCCGGATCTGCGCTGACTCCGCCGGTTGGCATGATCTGCGCCCAGGGCATCGGTCCGAGCACTGCCTTAACGAATCCCGGTCCGCCCACAGCATCTCCCGGGAAGATCTTCACTATCCCGGCGCCCCATTTTTGAGCCTGATGGATCTCCGTGATAGTACCGCAGCCCGGGATCCAGAGCAGATCGAGTTCCTTGCAGGCGGCTGCCATATCGGGATCCAGCACCGGGCTCACGATGAAGGAGGCGCCCATGGATTGGAACTGCCGGCAGGTTTCACCGTCAAATACCGATCCGGCACCGAGGTGCAGTCCGGGACAATGCTTAATCGCATATATTTTCACCTGTTTGAAGAGCCTTGCGGCTTCTTCACCCCGGTTGGTCCACTCGAACACACGCAAACCGGCGTCATAACATGCCTGAACTACCCGGTATCCGGTTTCGGGGTCCTTGTGGTTAAAGACCGGCACCATGCCGGAGGAGATGAGGAGCTTACTGATTGGATCGTTCATAACAAATCCCCGGACTGAAGTCCGGGGCTAATTAATGATAATAGTGTCGCGCCAGAGACGGGCTTTGCCGGTGCGTGAGGCATCGGGTGAGCCGTCGAAATTGAGTCCGAAATAGGAGGAGGGCTGCTCGAACAGGGTCTGTCCCTTGTAGAGGGCTTTGGTCAGGTTGACGACCGTAAAGCTGAGCTGCTTTCCTTTCTGGTCGGTGAAGAAGAAATCGGAGTTGGTTTCCACATCCTCATATTTAACCCGACCGGATTCCCAGGAATACTTGGGCCGCTGATCATCCCTAACATTGTCCATCTTGAGGTCACACTTGACTCCCACGCGGATGGTGCGGTCGGGCAAGGTGATCTTAACGGAAACGCCATCTTCGTCCTTCTCAGACGGCACGTACTGAATGGCATTCACCCATTTTTGCGGATCTTCTCCCTTACCGTGGGGCACCAATACAGTAACGTAGGCAATGTGCTGCCCCAGTTCAAAGTATTGTCCGGTAAATTCCGAGATGGCCATCTCCTGCTGATAGTTCCGGTTAGCCCGGGCAGTCTGGTAAAACCGGTAGTGACTTTTCGGGAAATAGATCAGGAGATTCTGATCCGGATTCAAAGCTTTGGTCTGAAGGGAATCATAACAGGTATCGAACCAGTTGGCTCCCTGACTGACGATCTTTCTGCTGTGCCACATGTTCACCCCGGTAAAAAACTGTTCCGATCTGGATTTCAGGATATCAAACACCACATAGATGCCCGGATCCTTCACCCATGCCACCGCCCGGTCCCACTCATATCCCATCGGCTCATCGATCATGCGTGTCCGGCTGTAATCCACATCCGGGAAAGTGAGAAAATCAATCTTTTGTGTCCTGACCCGGCGATAGGAGCCGGCATTATGGAGGAAATCGAGCACCGGCTGCGACTTAATGGCCGGGTAGTCGCTCATGCTGTACCGGTACTCGCCTGCCTTCTGGCCCATCCAGATCTTCTCGGCCCTCACGCAGAGCCTGTTATGAAAATAATCCTGACGGTAGGAACCAAAATATCCGCTGGGCAGAAAATCACGGTATCCCCCGTCGATCAGGAGGATCGAGCCCTTGTCCATCAGCAGGATGATACTGTTCTCATCGGAGTGTCCGTGAGTCATTTTCTCCTCTTCCACCGGGATCGCATCGCGCAGATAGTCCCGGAACAGAAGGCCACCATCGCCCTCATCGCGGTAGTTCAGCAGCATATAGGCTGATTTGGTATCCCAGCCGTTCCGGAAAATCATCTTTTTCCCTACGAGATCTTCCATGATCTCCTCACTTCCATAGGAGGGCTGTTTGGGTGCAATCGATTCGGTGCCGAAGCGGACACAATCGAGGAGCATATAGCCAAGTCCGACGCTGCGCGGATTGGACAGATCCAGGAATTTATTTTCAATTACGGTGGCAGCCCATTTCATTTCAGGATCGTTATATGCCTTGGCTGCAGCCTCAAAGAAGACCATCCAGCGATCCCAGTTGACCAGGTTATGTGCATCGCCGTAATCGGGGATCATCTCGCGGGGCGACATCAGATGCAGGAAATAGTGGGCATAATAGTACATCTCCGGTGAGCGGAACAGCTCCGCCGTCTGATTACGGGCCTCTGACGCACCCAGAAGAGCGTAAACCCAAACCCCGTGATAGAGGGAGGCATCCTCAATCTCCCACTGGCCCCAGTTATCGGAGAGGAGTGCGGCTTCGGCGGTACGAAGCTCCTTCGTGACGGGATGATCCGGAATTGCCCTTACCGCCCATGAAAGGGTTTCGGCCCTCAGGGCAGCCCGGTTCATTGCACCCCATTCCTGCGTGCGGAGCAGAAACTTCAGACTGTGGGCAATGGTATTCCCGATCTGCTCCGATTCAGCGGGTGTGAGAAATCCTTTCCGGTTAAGGATATCATAGGCCTTGATATACCGCATCGTTGTGAAAAAATCTGGCAATGCCGGAACGCCGTCGGGATAATCCGCCTTGCGCCTGGCATCGGCGGCCGGAAAAGCACTTTTGTATCCGTCGTAGGTCAGGAGGACCTCCCTCGCCCGTTCGGCATATTTCTTCTTTCCCTCCATCTCGTAGAGGGTGGCGTAAATCGATGCCATCTCCAGCAGATGTCCCGGCGAACGATAACCGAAGATCCCCTGCGGATCAATCGACTTCCTCCACGCATCCACCAGCGAATCCTTATGAGCATACACCCAGTCGGCCGAAGCCCTGGCATAATCCACAAACTTCTTATGCGGAACCGGCACCTGGGCAAACACCCCCATCCCGATCATCCACAACATTACCAACGCAATCAATCTTTTCATCGTTTATATCTTTAAATCACCACATCATCAAATCATCAAATCCCCACATCATCAAATCACCACATCTCCACATCACCACATCATCCTTTCCCACGCCTCAAACACCCTCTCCACATTCTCCGGTCTGGCAGCCGGACCGAACTCGCACTGCGCGAAAGCTCCGCCCTTTTTCCAGAGTTTGCTGTACACCAGATTTACAGCTCTGTCAATATCCTCCGGCGTGCCGTTGGGTAAAATATCCTGACGGTCGATCTCACCCCAGAAGGTGATCCTGCCGGCACATTCCCGCTCTAGACGGTCCATGTCCATGCAGAAAACCTGTGAATTAAGGGCGTTGACCCCCACCTCGATGAGATCGGGAATGATCTCAGCGATATTTCCGTCGGAATGCATGAACACATACTTACCGTAATGGCGCGCGATCTCGCAGTACTCTGCGTACATCGGCTTAAAATATTTCCTGAACACTTCCGGCGAAACCATCAGCGATTGCTGGGTTCCCCAGTCGTCCATCAGGAAGACGGCATCCACGTCCGTCATGGCCCAGGCCTCGGTTTCCCTGATATAATGCTGGTGGATCCGGTTAAGGAGCTCCACGTATCCCGGTTCTTCGAGGATTACATCGATAAACGACTGCTCCATGGTGCGCAGGAACTGAAAGCGTTCATAAGGCCTGACGAATCCGCCCGAATAGACAAACTGCTCTGTCGACCGGCAGAACCGGTTAATGGCATCACGATCTATATCACACAGAATATCAGGTGTTTTGAAATTCTCCAGATCTGACCAATCCTTGATACGGGCTTCGGTAATAATCCCCATCAGTCCCTCCTCCATGTTCATGAAGCGGCAGCCCCATTCATCCACAAATTCACCGGCTGTGTACTTTCCGCCGGTGGCATAGGTAGGACGGGCATACACAGCCTGCACCTGGGTGCAATCATCCGGAAAGCGGCTCCTGATGCGGTTCACAGCATCGGGGTGATGGATCTCGGCCCAGGGCAGCACCCACATCTGTCGCGGTGCCCTCGGAGGGGAATCAAAATTCAATGTCCTTTCAACCAGTTCTCTAGAAGTCATATCATCGGGGTTAAAGAAGAAACCTGCCACTTGTCGTAGTGCAGGTCGAGGGTTTCACCCAGACCGGGAACGTATCTCCGGCCCGTTTCAAATACGATGGATTTCTCAGGAAAGGTAAGAATTTCCACCGGGGATTTCTGCAGTTCTTCGATGGTTACAGTCTGCGAAATGGCCGATTCAGGAGGGCATACAGGAGATCCCGTTTCGCGGCAGAGTTCTATGGAGTCGAACAATTTCTTAAACTGATGATCGGCATCCGGCAGTCCGTAATTTCTCACCCGTCCATCCTCCCATTCGGCGCGGATCCCCGCACTTTCGGCATTCATTTCGATCCTGGCCTCCTCGCACTCGAGCACAAACTCAGGATTCCGTGCAAGTTCGGTTGCGTGAGAAGCATAAAAGAACAGCTCGGCTCCGGAATCGGTAAGTACCTTTATCTCAACGGTATCATAATTCTCAATATCATAGGCCCGGCATCTGAATCCTGAAACTGAGACAGGTTCCGCGCTCAGATCCATTTTCGGTCCCAGCAGGAAGAACATGTTGTGGAGAAAATGGGCGCAGGCGTTATTAGCCGGACTGTCGTTCACCGGCCGGCCGTCGGATGAAATGATTTTGCCTGCCCATTGGTTACGGTTGTAATAGGCATAATCTCTGGGCCACAGACAGATCGTCTTCATTCTCAAAGGCTTGCCAAAATCTCCGGCCAGAATATCTTCCTTCAACTCCTGAATGGCGGTGGAGAAGGACCATTGGTAGCCAACCTCCGCAAAGAGGCCGGCTTCATTTTTAACGGCAATCAGTTCCCTTGCCTCATCCACCGAACCGCTCATTGGCTTGTCGACCAATACGTTACTCCCAGATCTCAATGCAACAATTGCCTGGTCGGTATGATAATGGATGGGCGAGGAAATCACTGTAAGATCGGCTTTGTGACCTTCTGCAAAGAATTGCCTGATATCAGAATACACCGGAATGCCCTTTGCAATAATCCTGGGAGAATAATCGGATTTTTCAGGCGTCGGATCAATCACGCCTACCAGTCGTGCCCGGGTCTCAGGAATCTCTTCAAACAGGGTTTTCAGGTAATAATATCCGTATCCGCTGATGGCCGAAGCCAGTATCCTTACCGGTTCCATGGAAGATGTATTGTTTTATATTCCATCGCGTTGAGCACAATTTTATCAGTGAGCCCAATCCCGCTCAGGGTCACTTCGGTCACCTGGGGACTAAGGCTGGTATTGAATATCCTCAGGACCCAGCTGTTACCCGTGTCGGCCTGGACAAAAGCATCCAGCCTGACGGCAGGGTTGGAGATCTGAACTCCCGGCACCGGTTTTTCAGAACGCTTTGCCGGATAACAGCAGAGGCTGAACGGAGGTGTGTTAAGGAGCCTGCTCTCCAGGTCGGCCAATGGAATCCTCGTTCCGGGATCTCCGGCATTGACAACGAATCTGAAGGTGTGTTCCCCCTGGTCCATCCGTGGAGTAAATCGGTCCTGCCTGACGATCGGCATTGTATCGTCCACCGGATGACCGGCATAGGCGGCCGATCTGAGGAGCGAAAGCCTGATCTCGCCTTCCGACAAGTCAAAACCGTACGTCGTGCGATTAGCGATGGTGAGGGATCTTCCGCCCATCTCATCGAACAATCCGACCCACTTGTGGGCAATCAGTTCCTCCCCTTCGCGGCTGAACTCCTGAATGCCGGAGGCTACCTGGCCCAGACAGATATACTCCTTCATCATGGAAGGAACCGCCAGCTTGAGGAACCGGTCCTTCTCATTCCAGAAGATCCTGATCCCGATCTCCAGTTCGGATCCCGACCGGGGAATATGGTAAGTCACAACCGCATCCGAGCGATTGAATCTGAACAGGGCCTCAACCACTGTCCTGACAGGGCCGTCCTCAATGATCCTGACGGGCTGGATGGGGCCGTTGGTCCCGGCCAGTCCGGCGGCTTCAGACGGCGTCAGCAGGCGAAACCGGCCTGCCAGATCACGGAAAGAATTGACCTTCATGCCCCAAGGATCCGCATAATCCTTCATCACCAGCAATTCAAAGGAATCGGGCTTGAGATAATCCACACCATTCACACGGTACCGGTCGATCAGTCCCGTTTCGGAGTTGATCCTGATTTCACAGGTTCCATTATCGAAGTTCAGTTCTCCCCCACTATTGATCATCGGCCTTTCGGCCGGACCGATCTCCCTGAGGTAGCATGAAAAACGGTTCATCGATGAAGCTCTCAGCGGCGCCCTGAATGTGATCCTTTTGCGGTGATCATTTGCAATATTGGCTGATTCCTTTTCCAGCTGAAGTTCGACAGGATTCCCATTTTCATCAAACAGTTCAGGCATCCAGAAGAGGTCGGGATTGAAATTGGGTTCCGGTCCCTGAAGCTCCACGCTCAGGACCGGATTAATATCATAGGGTTCATGATTGTAAACCAGGATGGGGAATTCCCCTTTGGCTGGTTTCTTTTGTCCGGCCAACAGGCTGAAAAAGGCTTTCGAGCGGAGCCTGCTGAGGATCTCCAGGCCATGCCCCATTTTGTGCAGAGCCAGTTCCTCCACCTCCGGAATACCGGATCCCGGCAGTATATCATGAAACTCGCAGAAAAGCATATCCTCCTCAGCCTCCCTGAGGGCCTTGACCGGATATTTCATCAGTTGGGCCACGGCGGCATGTGCCGCCATTTTCTCTGTAACAAACAGCTGATCTTCTAGCTGCCTGTGCAATTTTTTCACCCTGGCCATGGAGGTATAGCACCCCACCGCCCATGGGTTCAGGTCAGATTCCACTACGGGAAGGGCTGAACTGGCGGCTGATAATTCATCAAACCAGGCTTCGGGCCATGAGTGTATGATTTCAGTTCCGGATACGCGGTAAGATTCCTGCAATCCGGCAATACCGCGAAGATCCTCCCTCGACGGGCCGCCTCCGTGGTTTCCGATGCCCCATAGGAATATGCCGGTCTCCTGATCCCGCGTTTTCCCGATCCAATCCTGAAGTTTATCAGCGGCTTTTCCGTGCTCCGAGTTATAATGCTCCCCTGCCCGGTGCGCCAGGATCTCCGAATCGTCGAATCCTTTCCAAAGGAAGTCGTCGGGAATATCGAGGTGAGTGGGTCCGGGCCGGCAAAAAAGATAGGAGTGATAGCCTGATTTTTTCAGGATTTGAACCAAACCGCGGGAGTGTCCGAACGGATCAAAATTGATTGCGGTGCGCGGTTCCACGGCGAACCGGCTGATGAAATATCTTTTGCCTGCAAGAATCTGTCTTACAAATGATTCCCCCGACGGAAGATTGCAGTCGGGCTGCAGGTACCAGCCTCCGATGATATGCCATTTGCCCTGGGCCACCAGCTTTTTAATCTTCCTGAACAGGGCGGGTTCATACTCTTCGACCCACTGATACAGCAAAGCCTCGTTATGGCAGAACACAAATCCTTCCCACCGCTCGCAAAATTCCGCCGCGATCCGGAAGGTCGACAGGGTTTCCGCCACTCCCTCCTCCCAGTTCCATAGCCACACCGGATCGATGTGGGCATTGCATACCAGATGGATCTTCCTCATTATAAATGCCTGATATTCATTCCACCGCTGATCTCGATCACTGCACCCGTGGCATACGGGATCTCCCCTGAGGCCAGAACCCCCACAGCCCGGGCGATATCTTCAGGCTGGCCCCAGCGACTTTCGGGTATGAGACCGTCAGCAATCTTACGGTCGTACTTTTCCTTCACGCCTGCGGTCATGTCGGTATAGATCACCCCGGGCCTGATCTCATACACGCTGATGCCTGTTCCGGCGAGGCGGTCGGCATACACCTGGGCGGCCATGCTCAGTCCGGCCTTGGAGATGCAGTATTCGGCCCTTTCGGGTGATGAGGCGGCGGCAGAGACTGAGGTAATAAAAATGAGGGCCGGGTGATAATCATCGGCCTGAATATTCTGTTCAAGGATAAAATTAGCTACCAGCTGACTAAAGAAGAAAGGACCCCGCAGGTTGATTCCCATCAGCCGGTCGAAACTCTCAGGGTTCATTTCCAGCATGTCGGTCCGCTTCAGCGGAGCCACCCCGGCATTGTTCACCAGCACATCGATCCGGCCAAAGCTGGCGGCTACCT
>Ga0172369_10000340_pt1 | contig 70298 bp, 46 predicted proteins | sample LakKiv25m_FD_114539 | JGI IMG/M metagenome (GOLD analysis project Ga0172369, IMG submission 114539) | Freshwater microbial communities from Kabuno Bay, South-Kivu, Congo - kab_022012_11.25m | ecosystem: Environmental > Aquatic > Freshwater > Lake | place: Democratic Republic of the Congo... | reverse complement strand
GACGGCAATGTCTGCACGTTGGGCGACGCCTGCAAGGCGGGCCAGTGCGTACCGGGGTTCGCATTGGCCTGCGACGATGCCAACCCTTGCACGACGGATGGCTGCAACGCCGCACAAGGCTGCATTCACAACCAGAATGCATTGCCGTGCCTGGACGGAAATGTCTGCACGGACGGCGACACGTGCAAGTTCGGTGTCTGCACGCCGACCAAGGCGCTCAACTGTGATGACGGCAACTTCTGCACGACCGACAGTTGCGATCCGGCGAGTGGTTGCGCTCACGTGTCGGCAACCGGCATTGCGTGCAACGACGGCAATGCATGTACTTCCGGCGACAAATGCGTGACCAGCCAGTGCATCGGGCCCGGCAACCTGCCTTGCAGCGACGGCAATCCTTGCACCGACGATCTGTGCAACCCGGCCAGCGGCTGCACGTTCGTGCCCAATTCCGGCGTGTGCAGTGACGGAAACGCCTGCACGGAAGGGGATGTGTGTCAGAGCGGCGGCTGCAAGAGCGGCAAGACCGTGGACTGCAACGACACGAATTCGTGCACCGTCGACTTGTGCGATCCCGCCGCGGGCTGCGCCTACACGAAGTTGGTGGACGGCCAGCCATGCAGCGACAGCGACGAGTGCACTGCGAACGACGCCTGCCACGCCGGCGCCTGCACGCCCGGAACACCGGTGAACTGCAACGACGGCCAGAGTTGCACCACGGACACATGCTCGCACCAGTTCGGTTGCATCTTCGCGGCGTTGAGCGACGGCGCCGCCTGCGATGACAACAGCTTCTGCACGCTGACGGACACGTGCAAGACCGGCGTTTGCGTGGGCAGCGGCATGATCGACAAGGACAACGACGGACACATTGCGCTGACGTGCATGGGCGGCGATGACTGCGACGACGCGAATTCCGGTGTCCATCCAGGGGCCCAGGAGGTGTGCGACGATCTCGACGACGACTGCAATGGCCAGACCGACGAGGGATGCGACGACGATGGTGACGACTTCTGTGACGCGAACATGGCCGTGCCGCTTGGCGTCGTGCCGAGTACGTGCACGCAGGGCGGCGGCGATTGCGTGGACACGAACGCGGGCATTCATCCCGGAGCGACGGAGAAGCTCGACATCTTGAAGGATCACGAAGTGCAGGGCACCGGTGGCGGCGTGACGCCCATCCTGGGCGGCGCGATCGCGGCGGATGGAACGATGTACATCGCGTTGGTGCGCTCCATCAACAGCGGCGTTGCACCATCGCCCCGCTTGTTCGTGTATTCCAAGGCGGCAGGAGACACGGTGTGGACGGCGGCGTCGGTCGATGACAGCTTCGCGGCCGGTGGCGCTGCCGCGACCAGCAGCCTCGCCATGATCGTCGATGCCACGGGGCAACCGCATGTCGCCTACCAGGCTGGAGCCAAGAAGACGCTGCGCCACGCCGTGCGCAAGAGCGACGGTTGGGCTGTGGAAGACGTCGATGTATCGCAAGGTGTTGGCGATTGGATCTCGATTGCCGCCGCGCCCGCGGGGACGGCCGTGCACATTGCCTACTACGACGCGGTCGGGGGCGATCTCAAGTATGCCAACAATGCCCTGGGTCCCTGGGCGCTCAAGCTGGTAGATTCAACCAATGATGTTGGCCGTTATGCGTCGATCGGCGTCGACAAATCAGGCATCGTGCACATCGCATACCAGGACAACACGAACCAGGACTTGCGGTATACGACCAATAGTTCCGGCAACTTCGTGGCCACGACGCTCGATGGCACGGGGACGGGCAACAACGCCACCGGATTCTACAGTTGCCTCGCACTCGATTCGTTGAACCATGTGCACATCGCCTACTACGAACTGATCGGCTCGGACTTGCACTATGCGACCAACGCGAGCGGCTTGTGGAAGACGGAGACCATCGACAGCGCGGGGACCGTGGGCCAGAACCCGACGATTGCCGTGGACGCCAATTTTGCGGTGCACATCGGCTACCTCGATGTGTCGGGCGGCAACTTGAAGTACGTGACCGGGCAGGCGAACGCTTGGGCGGCCAAGCTCGTGGTCGCCAGTGCTGTCGCGGACTCTCAGCCCAAACTGCTGTTGCAGGGGCTGCAGCCGTACCTGGCGTACGAGTCGAACAACGGTTTTACAAACAACATCAATGTTGTGCGCAAGAATGCCGGCGGCGCGTTCGACCCGCCGACATCGCCGGACGCCGGTCTGGGCACCGCGGTCAACAGCGCCTTCTTCGCGGGACGGCGCACTGGCGCGCCCAAAGCCGGCGAGGTCGTGCTCCTGGGCAGCAACCAGGCAGCGCAGGTCGTCGGACGGTGGACGGGCAAGGGCTACGAATGGCGGGCCCATCCGACCGTATCCACTGTCGCGCCGTACTCGATGGCGCTCGATGCGAACGGCATCGCCCAGGGCTGCGGTGTGCTCTCGACGGGCGGACTCGGCTACGTGCGCGGCGGCTGGTCGGGCGCGTTCTCGAACCTGCAGCTCGACATCACCAATCCAGGCTTGCCGTGCGCCATTGCGGTCGACGCCTCCAACAACGCGCACATCGTCTACTACGACACGGGGAACAAGGTCATGCGCTACCTCAACGTGAAGTCGGGCGTGGCGAGCGCGACACAAGTGCCTGATCCTACGTTCAATATGGGCACCTCACACGACGTCGCCATCAGCGGCAACACCATCGTCGCTGCCTACGCCGGCGCCGGTCTGCGCGTCGCCACCAGCACGGGCGGGGCGTGGTCCATCAGCAACCTCAGTTCCGTTGCCACGTCGCATGTCGCCTTGACCATCGACGCGGCCGGCGTCAAGCATCTGTTCTACATGACACCGATCGGCGTCGCGCAGCACGGCAAGTTGCTGCATCGGCAGACCACCGGCGCATCGTGGGGCGCAGAGAATGTCGCTGTCGATTTCGACGGACAAACAGAGACGTTCATCACGGCGACCACGGACGCGTCCGGCAATGCGCACGCTGCCATCGACTTCGTGGGTGGCGAGTCTGGCTCGGAATTGCGATATGTTTCCAACCAATTCGGTGCATGGACATCGGAAGTCATCGGCAGTGCCTACCGCGCTCCACTGGCCATCGCCGTCTCCAGCACCGGGCGTGTCTTCTTGAGCTCGACCTATGACTTTGGCGGTAGCAGCAGCCAGGTCGATGTCAGCGGTACATTCACCTATCAGCACTTGACCGACTACAACTGCGACGGCAAGTAGATCCGCGCGGCGGCGCAACCGATGCAAGCGTAGCCACTGGTTTCTGAGCCGGATCCCGCGCTTCGCTGGCGTCGGTTGCGCGGCGCTGGCATTCTGAGCCCATCGACTCGTATCGGGGTGTACGATGGCCATGGCGCCGGCGCGAAGCCGGAGTGTGCGCGCGAAGCCGGTGGCCCGGACGTGGCTGGCGCGCATCCTGTTGGTTGCATTGTTGCTTGTGTTGAGTGCCGCCGCGGTCCTGGCGCCGCGCCCCCGCGAGCGCACCGAACCGGTGCGCGCGTCGATCAGGCTGAACGCCGACCACGCCGCACTGACCTTGCTCCTCGGCGCGACGACGTGGAACGGTCGTGCCGACATGGCCGCGCTGCGTCACGATCCCGAGATCTTGAACAGATACCTTGCCAGCCTGGAAGCCGTGCAGCCGACCGACTACCAGCAGTGGCCGCGCAACGAGCGGATCGCTTTCTGGATCAATGCGTACAACGCGCATGTGCTGAAGTATCTTCGTGATCATCCACAGTTGCGCAATCTGCGCGAGGCCGGTGTGCTGCCTTTCGCTTGGTTCCGGCAGGCTCTTGTTCCGGCGGGGCCATTGCGAACCGGACCCTTGTCGCTGGGCGAGATTGCCGATGACATCCTTGGCACGGAACTCGGTGACCCGCGCGCGCGGCTGGCGTTGGCCTTTGGCGCCGTGGATGGGCCGCGTCTGCCGGGCCTAGCCTACGATGGTCAAGCCTTGTCGTTTCAGCTCGACAACGCGGCACGGCGCTTCATTCGCGATCCGCGCCATGTCCACCTCGATCGCACAACGGGCACGTTGCACTTGTCGCAGGTCTTCAAGTGGGCGCGCCCAGAATTGGAGCGGGATCAGGGACTTGTCGCCTTCATCGCACGTTACGCCACGGATGCCGATGCAGTGGCGCTTCTCAATGAGACGCGAGATGTCGTCTTTTCGGAGTTCGATTGGCGCGTCCAGCCGTAGCTTGTCGGCGGGGCACGAGTAGCGCCACTGCGGCCCGGCACGCCTCAAGTGAGACACCGTGACGCCACTCAGCCGGCAGCGCACTGCAATGTCTGCTGCTATGTCTTGACGCCACAGCCGCGCGCTGCCATGCATGCGAACGCTCGCCAGCCGTTGATGGCGCGCCTTGCGTTGAGGTCATTCCGTTCATGGCACGCTTTTGTCCAGACTGCGGCACCGAACGCGCCGAGGACGTTTGCCCCGTCCACGACTGCCCCACACTCGTGAGGAGCGACGACGACGCCAGCGACGCGCCCGCGGCACTCGTCGGCCACACCATCGGCGGGCGTTACAGGCTCGGCGACATCATTGGCCGCGGCGGCTTTGGCACGGTCTATCGCGCCAGCCACGTCACGACGCGCGAAGATCTGGTGGTCAAGGTTCTCAAGCCCGAGTACGCCAAGGATCCATTGCAGGTCCAGCGTTTTCTCAATGAGGGGCGCGCGGCGGTCAAACTCAAGAATCAGCACACGGTGCGCGTGATCGATTTCGCGCAAGCGGACGGCGGGCAGCTCTACATTGCGATGGAATTGCTGCACGGTCAGGAACTGGCCAAAGTCATTAGAGATGAAGGCTGTCTGGATCCGGTGCGCGCGGTCGATATCGCCGTGGCTGTGCTGAAGTCGCTGGCCGAGGCGCACCACCTGGGGCTGGTGCACCGCGATCTCAAGCCGGAGAACGTCTTTCTTTGCGACGTGTATGGCGAGCCGGAACTGGTCAAGCTGATCGATTTCGGCATTGCGAAGTCTTTTGAATCCGACGAACAGGACCTGACCAAGACCGGGTTCGCTGTCGGCACGCCCAAGTACATGAGCCCGGAGCAGGCGCGCGCCGAGGTGCTGGACGGCCGTTCCGATCTCTATTCGCTCGGCGTGATTCTCTACCTGGCTCTCGCGGGCGAGTTGCCCTTCCATGGTGCGAGTGCGATGGCGACCGTGGCGATGCATCTGCATTCCGAACCGCCGCCGTTGGCCGAGAAAGTGTCAGAACCGCTGCCGGAAGGGCTGGCGGATGTCGTCATGCGCGCCCTGGCCAAGGACCGCAACGCGCGCTTTGTCGATGCCGAGGACATGCGAGCGGCGCTAGAGACCGTGCTCGAGCACGCGGGCGAGGCCGTGGCGCACCAAGGGCGCGCGAAGTCGGCGAAACAGCGCGGTCTCGATGGAGGCAATCCGGGGCAGGAGACCGCGGTACTGCACGCGCCCAGCGAGCCGGTGTCCAGCAGGGCGCATCGTCAAACGGCGCGGTCGTTGGAAGAGGCCGCGGGGCTGGCGCCGACCATGCCGGTCCAGCGCGCCTCCGACGCGTTCCTGCCGTGGAACATCGATGATTCGACAGGTAAAGTAGCGGCGTCGGCAGCTCGCGCGGTCCAAGAGGGTCGCCCGGAGCCTCCGGTCGTCCCAAGGCCGGTGCCGGCGCCGCAGCTGCGCACGGTGCGGGAGAAGAAATCTTCAAGAACGGGACCTGTTCTGCTGTTCGTGCTCATGGCGGCCGGTGCGGCGCTGGCCTGGTGGCTGCTGAACCGCGATCCGCATGAGAAGGCATCGGAATCCGTGGCTGAACTGGTCCGGATCTCCAAGGAGAAGTTGTCGGGCCTGACGGCGCTTGCGGCACCAGGGCAGGGGGCAACGAACCCCTCCGACGCGACCGAGCCGGACCAGCCGTCAGCCGACGCGCCCAAACGCAAGAGCAAGAGTTCGCGCTCGCAGCGTATGAATGAATCGGCGCTCGAGTCGGCCGTGACGGCGACCCAGGATGGCGTGCGCAAGTGCTACGAGGACATGGGCGACGCCGACCGCAATTTCACCCGCGTTTCCGTAGACGTGCGCGTCAACGACCGGGGCGTGATCCGCAGCGCGGATCTGCGTCGCAACAACGGCAGCGGCAAGTTGGCGGCATGCGTCGAAGCAGCGGTGGAGCAAGCGCATTTGCCGGCGATGCTCGCGGCGGACGACCCCGTGACGTTGACCTACGACGTGCCGCTTCCCGGTGAAAAGCAGAAGTAGTTCCGGCGGATGGCCGCCAGACAGCCCCGTCGATCGCCTCGTTTTCGGCGGGCCCTCTATGTCTGTGCATGGCCGTGGTGGTGTCCGTCTTGCAGCGTCACGCGCTCGCCGTGCGCCGGGACGTGGCAATTCCAACCCAACTCGCGCTCGATGCGCACGCGCAGGGCCTCGGCCGCAGACGGCTCGCCGTGCGTGATGAACGTGCGGCGCGGCGGTTCCTTGAACTTGTGCAGCCATTGCATCATCTCGTCGGCGTCCACGTGTGCAGAAAGGCTGTCGAAGTTCGCGACTTCGGCGCGGATGGGCACCTCCTCGCCGTGGATCTTCACGAACTCGGCGCCATCGACGATCGCCCGTCCGCGCGTGCCTGCCGCTTGAAAGCCAGCGAACAGGATGCTGTTTTTCGGATCGGGCGCAAACGCGGCCAGGTGATGGACGATGCGTCCTCCCGTCGCCATGCCGCTGCCGGCCATGATGATCATGGGTCCCTTGCGGTCGTTGAGCGCCTTGGACTCTTCGATCGTATTGACGATCTTTGCCAACGTGCACATCGCCTTTGTCTCGGCGTGCGTCAGCCGGTGCTCGCTCTCGTGACGGCGGTAGATCTCGGTGGCGTCGCGCGCCATCGGGCTGTTCAGGAACACCGGAACGTTCGAGATCCGCTTGTCCGCTTTCAATTGACTGATCAAGAACAGCAATTCCTGGACTCGACCCACGCAGAAGGCCGGCACGACGAGGATGCCGCCGCGCTCGCAGGTGCGATGGATGACTTGCGCCAACATCTCGGAGGGATCGCGGTGGTCGTGGAGACGGTTGCCGTATGTGGACTCGATGACGAGGTAATCGACCTGCTCGACGACCGTGGGAGCCTTCATGATCGGATTGTGCGGCCGACCCAAGTCGCCGCTGAACAGCAGACTCACGTGGCCTTGCTCGATGCGCACCATCGAGGCGCCCAGGATGTGGCCAGCCGGCAGGAACCGCGCGGTCGCGCCTTCGCCGATGGCGAACGGCTTTTCGCTCTGGGCCGGCACGAACGATTGCATCGCGACTTCAGCGTCATCGCGCGTGAACAAGGGCAGGGCGGGCGCATGCTTGGCGAAGCGCTTGCGGTTGGCGAAGTAGGCTTCCTCCTCCTGCAAGTGTCCAGCATCCGGAAGCAAAATGGCGCACAGGTCACGCGTACCTGTGCTGCAGCGAATCTTGCCGGCATAGCCGTCGCGCACCAGGATCGGGATGCAACCACTGTGGTCGATGTGTGCGTGCGTGAGCAGGACCGTGTCGAGCGTCGCGGGATCGAAAGGCAGTGGCGCCCAGTTGCGAAGACGCAAATCCTTCAATCCTTGAAACATCCCGCAGTCGACGAGCCATTTCCGGTCGCCTGACGTGACGAGGTATTTGGAGCCCGTGACGGTTCCCGCGGCGCCTGCAAAAGTGATGTCCATGCCGGGTCCTTGGCCGCGAGATGGCGGCGGCAAGGGCAGTGAACGTCCAAGCTGGGCTGTTGTCAAAGTTTACGCGCCATCAGCGCAAGCACGCCAGCGCCGCCGCCAACTTGTCGCGCACGTCCGCGGCCAATTCTTCGAGTCCGGTCACACCTGTTGCCGCGATGGTCTTGGTCGGATCGATCGCCACCACCACGGCTTTGCCGTCGTCGCCCTCGAACACCACGACATTGCAGGGCAGCAGCACGCCGATCTCCAATTCGGTTGTCAGCGCGCGATGGGCGAGCGGCGGATTGCAGGCACCGAGTATCTTGTAACGTCTGAAATCTACGCCGATCTTCTTCTTCAGCGTGTCCTGGACGTCGATCTCGGTGAGGATGCCAAAGCCCTGACTCTTGAGCGCATCGGGCACCTGTTCCAGCGCTCGGTCGAAACCGCAGCCGAGTTGCTTGCGCAGCGTAAATGTGGCCATGATCAGCACTCCTTGTTTGTGTCGGTGCTTGCTTCGCTCGCTGGATTCCGCGCCGACCGGCGCGGTTGTGGCACTGTTCAAGTGCGCACGCCGAATCGAGGCAAGACCCACGTTTGTACAATCCACCATACCGCAAAGATGCCGAGAAAGCGCAGTCCTTCATCCATTGTGAGCCTCCGCCCTGTGAGAGCCACGCGGGCGCGCAAAGTGACAACAGACAATCTGCCGTGTCCATGCTATCCTTTCGCCCCCGTTCGCGCCGATTCTTCGCGCGCGGCCACGCGGATGCCTCCGCGAGAGGATTCCGCCTGATGCCCGACACGACGCCCGACACGCTTCCGATGGAAGCGACCAGCGCGCCTTCTGCGCCTACGTTCGCGGACTTGGGTCTTGCGCCCAAACTGCTCGCCGCGGTCACGCGGTTGGGCTACACGACGCCAACGCCCATCCAGATGCGTACGATTCCGGTGCTGTTGACGGGCCGCGATGTGATCGGACAAGCACAGACAGGGACAGGCAAAACAGCGGCGTTTGCCTTGCCGATCCTGCAGAAGCTGGACATGGCCGATGTTGGCGTGCAGGCCCTGGTCTTGGCCCCGACCCGTGAGCTTGCGCTGCAAGTAGCCGAAGCCGTTCATGAATACGCCAAAGAGATGGGCGGTGTCGGGGTACTGGCGATCTTCGGTGGCGATCCCATCGACCGCCAGTTGCGGCGCCTTGCGGGCACGGTGCGCGTGGTTGTGGGCACTCCGGGTCGCGTGCTCGATCACTTGCGGCGCGGGTCCTTGCAGCTCGATCGTCTGCAAGTCGCCGTGCTGGACGAAGCGGACGAGATGCTGCGCATGGGCTTTCTTGACGACGTCGAGGCGATCCTGGCCGAAATGCCGTCGACGCGTCAGACCGCGCTGTTCTCGGCGACGATGCCGCCCGAGATCACACGCGTTGCCAAGCACTACCTGCGGGATCCCGAGACCATTGCCGTGGCAGAAAAGACGCGCACTGTCGCGGCCATCGAGCAACGCTACGTCATTGCGCCACCGCACCACAAGTTCGAGGCGCTGGCGCGGCTGCTGAGCACCATCGACATCGAGGCGGCGCTGATCTTCGCGCGGACGCGGGCGGGCTGTGCCGAACTGGCCGAGATGCTCGAGTCTCAAGGATTTTCGACCGAGGCGATGCATGGCGACATGGCGCAGTCGGCGCGCCTGTCGGTGATCCGGCGGCTCAAGAACGGCCAGTTGCGCATCGTGGTGGCGACGGACGTGGCGGCGCGCGGGCTGGATGTCGAGCAGATCAACCTCGTCGTCAACATGGAAATGCCAGGTGATGCGGATACTTACGTGCACCGCATCGGGCGCACGGGGCGGGCGGGGCGGGCGGGCATGTCGATCCTGCTGGTGACGCCGCGCGAGGAGTACCGGCTGCGAGAGTTGGAGCGCTTCACCGGTCAGAAGCTGACACCGATGCCGGTGCCGTCGCTGCAGGACTTGCACGCAGCGCGCGTGGCGAAGTTCGGGGCGCGCATCCAGGAAGCGTTGGAAAAGGAGGATCTGGCGCCGTTTCGAACGATGGTGGCTGAATTGACAACGGCGGAGCGGTCGCTCGTGGACGTGGCGGCGGTGCTGGCGCGGTTGGCGTGGGGCGACAAGCCGGTGCCCGTGGCCGCCGAAGAGCCGCCGCGCGCCGAGAAGCCGGCGCCCGCGGCGGCGCAGGAGCGGCCGTCGCGGCCCAAGCGCGCGCTGCGCGAGGTAGACCCAGCGCCCGGTCCAGCGCCCAAGCACGGTGTGACCGTGTGGCTCTCACTCGGCGTCGGAAGGCGCAATGGCGTGCAACCGCGTGACATTGTGGGTGCAATTGCCAACGAGACCGGTGTGCCGGGTGCGGCCATCGGCACGATCGACATTCGCGAGAACTTCACGCTGGTCGAGTTGGCCGAGACGGCGCTGCCGGTCGTGTTGGAGCGGATGCGACGCTCGATGATCTGCGGGCGTTACCTCAATATTCGCGTCGCTCCGCCCGGGGATCGTCCGGAAACTGCGCCGCCCGTGCCGCGCCCTGCGCGCAAGGTCGCCTCGCACGGCAATCGACCGCCCAGACGTGGGGCGCCGCGGCACGAGATTCCATAGTCAGCGCTCTTGCCAAAATGACTTGGCACAGTGGGCGTTTGCTTGTTCTCTGCTCGCCAAGCTCGCCGATGCAGCCCGCCGGCGACGACGCCACAACCACTCGATGGAGTCGATTGTGTGGGTGTCCTCATGTCAGGAGCATCTTCGCCCCTGCGACGGCCAAGACGACGGCCAGCAAGCGGCGCAGCACGTGCGGCGCGAGGCGCCGGGTGCCCAACTCCGTACCGAGTATCGCGCCGACGCCCGCGGCGATGGCCCACGGCAAGGCGGAACGCGGAACACGGCCGACACTCGCGAAATTGCCGGCCAGCCCCGCCACCGAGTTCACCAGGATGAAAGCGGCAGCCGTGCCCGAAGCTTCGCGGATGCCGGTCCAGTGCTTCAAGATGAGCAAAGGCGACAAGAAAATGCCGCCACCGGTGCCCGTCAGGCCGGACAACAGGCCAATGCCGCTGCCGACGGCGAGGGCAGTGGCGCGTCCGGGTGGCGCAATCGGGCCGTCTGCGCTGCTGTTGGTCGGTCGCGCCATGCGCAGCGCCCCGTACAGGAGCATGGCGCCGACCATCGGCCTGTAAAACGTTGCGGGCAATGGCCAGGCGCCCCCCAGGAATGCGAAGGGCACCGAGCCCACCGCGAATGGCCAGAGCGTCGTCAGCGAAGAGAGCCGCGCGCGTGCGTAGCGAATGGTGACCAGCGTCGCGACGAGGATGTTGAGGACCAGCGCGGTCGGTTTCATGACCGCGGGGTTGACGCCCGCAAGGGCCATCGCAGCGAGGTAGCCCGATGCGCCCGCATGGCCGACGGATGCGTACAGGGCTGCGGCAAGGAAGATGAGGCTCGTCAGCAGGAACTCCGGCATGGTCCGGACCTTGACCGGAAGCGGTCGCGGATGCAAGCGGTGCTGGCGTTTTGTGAGGTTGCAGCACGGCAGCGCGCGCAGTAGACTCCCTGCCCCCGCTTTTGAGGAGTCTGCCATGACATCCGGGTTCTTGTTGCAGCGAAGCCCCATGTGGATCGTCGCGATCGCTTGGCTGCTCTGCGCCACGACAGCCTGCAGCGATGCGGACACAGCCGTGCGCACCGGCACGACCGCTGGCAAGGGCGGATTCGACGGCTATGGCGGCGATCTTGGCATCAAGTTCCAGGATGTGTTCGTGGCCGACGGCGGCGGCGGGGCCGGCGACGCGATCGACGCGGCCGCCCCCAGCGCGACTTGTGGTGTCGCCGGCAGTTCGTGGTGCCCGTGCAAGACCAACTCCGACTGCGACGGCAACCTGTGCCTCGACATGCCCGACGGCCATGTGTGCGCGAAGCCTTGCACCGACTTGTGTCCCCAAGGCTACACTTGCGCTCCCGTCGGCGGCGGCAGCGACATCGTCAACGTGTGCGTACCGAAATGGGGTTGGCTTTGCGATCCGTGCCTCTCCAACGGCGACTGCCAGAGTCCCGGCAATGGCGCGCAGGCAGCGTGCATAGACTACGGCGCGGTCGGGCACTTCTGCGGGTTCGACTGCGCGATCGATGGCGATTGCCCGAGCGGTTACGTATGCGGCGAGGGCAAGACCGTCGAAGGCGCCACGCGCAAACAGTGCTGGTTCGGCACGGCCGCGGCCAGCGCCGCGACGCAATGCGATTGCTCGGTTCGCGCTACGACGCTGCAACTCGAAACTGCGTGTTGGGCCGTGGATGGCACAAGCGGTGCAAAGTGCGGCGGTTCGCGCCATTGCGGTGCCGACGGCCTCGATGCGTGCAGCGGCAAGCCGGGCAAGGAAGTCTGCAACGGCAAGGACGACGACTGCGACGGCCAGACCGACGACCTCGCGTGCGACGACAACAACGCTTGCACGCAGGACTTATGCGATCCCGGCAAGGGCGAGTGCTCGCACCCCACGCTGGACGGCTCGCCCTGCAACGCGGACAACACGGACTGCACCAAGAACGACACGTGTCAGGGCGGCAAATGCACAGCGGGACCGGGCAAGACATGCAGCGACGGCAACCCGTGCACGGACGACGCCTGCGATCCCAAGACCGGTTGCACGTTTGCAAACAATTCGACGGGCTGTGAGGATGGCAAGATCTGCACGACGGGCGATTACTGCGGAGACGGCACCTGCCACGCCGGCAAGATCAGCACCTGCGACGATGGCAATTCGTGTACCGATCAGGTCTGCGATACGAAGACCGGCAACTGCAACACGACTTTCAATGCGCTCAATTGCGATGATGGAAATTCCTGTAGCAAGAACGACGCATGCTCGGGCGGCGTGTGCAAGGCGGGGACGACGGTCGACTGCAACGACAATGACGCCTGCACTGTCGATTCCTGCGACGGCGGCAATGGCTGCAAGCACAGTGTCAGCAAGGGCGTTTGCGACGACGGCGACGCGTGCAGCTATGGCGAGACATGCAGCACTGGGGCGTGCACGGGTGGCACGAACCTCAACTGCGACGATCAGAATGCCTGCACGGCAGATTCATGTGATAAGACAAATGGTTGTGTGCACACGGCTCAGAACGGGGCATGCAGCGATGCCAACGAATGTACCGTGAACGACAGTTGCACAGGCGGCGCGTGCGTGGGCCAAGCGGCGCCGCCGTGCACGAGCGACGGCAACCTCTGCACGGACGATACATGCGACCCGACCTTGGGTTGCATCTACTCGAACAATGCCTTGCCCTGCACGGATGGCAGCGTCTGCACGACAGGGGACTCGTGCGCGGCCGGCAAATGCGTCAGCGGTTCACCGATGAATTGTGCGAGCGATGGCAATCCGTGCACGACGGAGTCATGCAATCCCGTTTCTGGATGCGAATCTATCAACAATTCAGTAGCATGCAATGACGGCGACGCGTGTACGGAAGGCGACAAATGCTCGGGCGGCAAGTGCCAGGCAGGCGCGCCAAAGAATTGCAGCACCTTCAGCGGCGTGTGTGGCGACGGGCTGTGCAGCAACGGCGCCTGCTACGCCAAACCCTTTGCCATCGAAACTGCTTGCCCGACCGGACTTTGCGATGGGGCCGGCACCTGCGTCACGCCGCAAACATACACCGTGGACGGCTGCAATGGCGCCAACTTCCAGAACTGCAGCACGTGGAATTGCTTCGGATGTCTATTGGAGAACGGTTTTTCGGCTTACAACACAACGGATTGTGAGGAGACGGGCTGCTTTGACCGCTTCCCGTCGTTTGGCCAGAGCGGTTTCCTCATCATGGAGGCACAGTGGGCCAACACGGCGTATGTGAAGTGGCAGTTTCCCAAGACCTTGATTGGCAAGTACAAGATCGAGGCGTTTATTCCGCCTGCGATTCCAGCTTCGGCCAATGGCGGCACGTGTCCGGCCAACAGCACGACGACATACGCCAAGAATGCCATCTATCACCTGCAAACCGCGGGCAACGACCTGACGACCAAGACTGTGGATCATCAGGCAGCCAAGGGCACGAAAGTGACACTGTATCAGGGTAATGCGACCGGCTTGAAATCGATTCAGCTGGGCAATGGACCGAACGCAGTCAAGCCGCCGGCTTGTCAATTCTACCTCGTAGATGCCATCGTCGCGACACCGTATTGAGGGCTACCAACTGACGAGCCAGCCGCTGCATTGCGCAAATCCAGGACTGCACTTGAGCTGGAAGCACTCGGCGCACTGGGGAGATGACGTGCTGGGCAAGCAGGCGCCTGCGCAGCTGGCAATGCCGCACGCATAGTAGGAACCAAAGCAATCTGCGCACATCGCCGAGAAGAATGGCTTCGGCTCGGTCTGCATCGCTGTGGAAACGCAGGATGCGCCGTACTTGGCGCCAATCAGGCAAGTCTGCATCGCGGTCATGAGCTTGGACGTGACGGTCCCCTGATCGAGCGCCTGGCCTTGATCGGTACCGTTGGTGCACGCGCCGCCGCAAGAGCCGTTGTCGCAATAGAGCGTGGCGTCGAAGTTCCCGCGCCACCAGACATCTTCGGCCGGTGCCGGTAGATCGCTGGTTGCGGCGTTGTCTGGGCTGGAACTCACGTCTTGAGGAGCGTAGCCGGGCCCGAACTGCAGACCGTCCAGGCTCACGGTCGACTGGCAGCCGGTCAGCAATGCCAAGGCCGCGATCTTGCGCGGAAAGCGTCGCATCACCAGCGACCTCCCAGCGTGCCGCCGATTGCGGCGCCACTTGGATCGATCCAGGGAGAAAACGCCAGTGTTTGTGGACGATTGGGCGATCTTGCCGCCAGGACGATGCCTGTGATCAGACTCACACCGCCGATGGCACCGGCGGCCACGCCCAGGGTTTTCTCGGTTCCGATCGTGTTGTTGAGCGCGACGGCGTCGTTCTGGGTCACGCCGCGCACGCGGCCGTCGGGATAGCGGTCGTTGAGGCGGCGGCGCAAGTCATCTTCGAGAACGCCAGCGCGCCACCAGAGGCCGGCGCCCGTCGCGCCAAGGACGACGCCCACGGCGACCAAGGCCCACCCGGCGGGTCTGGTCGATTGACCGTCGTTGTCCGGCGCGGCTGGCGGCACAACTGGCGTGCGGCGTGCGTTGGGCGCGGGGACGGACGCCGAAACCACTGCTTTGGGCGGCGCCGCGACGGGTGCGGGCGTCTCGACCAGCGCCCGAGCCGGGGGCGAAACTGGAACGGGAACAGGAGTCTGAGCCGGCACTGGAGGCTGGGCCGGCACCGAAGGCCGCGCCGGCATGGGCTGCGCCGGGCCCAATTCCTTCTCCAGCCGTGCGGCGCGCAACTGCGCTTCCTCGCGGCCAGCCACGTCGTCCGACACATGGAGGTATTCGCGAAAGCGCTGAATCGCTGCTTTCTTGTCGCCTGCTTTCTCATAGGCGCGCGCGCAGTTGAACAGAAATGTCGGCCTGTGCGCCAATTCCCACGCGCGCAGGAAGAGGTCTCCCGCGATTGCGAAATCACCTTCCTTGAAACGTCGCGTGGCCTCGCGCGCGACTGCGTCGGCCGGCGGTTCGGCGACCTTGCCCGGTTTGGCTGCCAGCGCGACAGTGGGCGTCAGCGCGGATAGCAGGACCAGGGTCGCAAGGCGCGCGGCGCGGCTCCATGTTCGGTGGCCAGGGTGCACGGTCGACTCCGGCGCAGGTGCGCAGCGCGGCGCCCGGCGCGTCGCGCGACGTTACGCCGGCCGCCAGCGCGGCGCAAGAGGCTGCCGCCACGCGTCAACCTGCGCAGTCGATTCCGACGCACCAGGTGCCGCGAGTTGACCCGAGCGCGGCAATGTCTACGCTGCAGACAGACCGGAGCCCCACCATGAAGCACGCGATCGTTCACCACCTTGATCTGGCGACTGCTTTGCTCGTCGCCCACAGGGCTGCGCAAAGCTATGCGCTGCGCCTGGCAAAGTACCAGCCGCAAACGACCTGGGTGCAGGAAACCGAGGCTGAGATCCGCTTTGTTGCCAAAGGACTTGCCCTGAAGGGCCGCATCCGCGTCGATGCGCGCCAGGTCGAGTTCGAACTGAATGTGCCGCTGCTGCTGCGACCGTTCCAATCCATGGCGCTGCCGATTCTGGAGCGTGAAGTGCTTGAATGGATTGGCAAAGCCGGGAGAGGCGAACTGACTTGACGGTGAGGTGGACGGAACCCGCAAGAATCACTCGCCAGCGCTGCGCTTGGTTGTTGTTCGGTCGCCCGGCGTTACTCCGTGAATTCGGCTCTCACTCCGGACCCGGCTCGCGCACGCAGGCAGCGATTTGCTCGTCCAATTCTCCGGACTCGACACGCTGCTTGAAACTAGCTAGATTTGCAGCGATTCGTGTACCTGGCTCTTTGCCCAATAGGCGGCCCACGGCCCTGCCGAAGGGCGGCTCGTAGCTGAGCACAAGACGCAGCATCGTGGACCCACCGCTCAGGCGTTGCAGGTGCAGCGACCCCGCGTGCTGCACGTCCGAGCCCGGCAGCGTATGCCAGGCGATGCGAGAATTCTCTTCCTCGTTGAGGAGTTCCACGTCCCAGCACACCCGCAGGCCCGCAGGACCGCGGGCAATCCAGTGCGAGCGCAGTGCGTCAAGGGCGATTACGGATTCGACGTGATCCAACACCAGCGGCAGATTCTCGAAATCGCGCAGAAACGCGTACACCTCGTGAACCGGCTTGTGCAAGGTCACGTTGCATGCAATGCGTACACCCTTGCCGCCGTGCACGCTGCCGAGCGTGCTGCTGTGCTCGCGGGTTTCGGCCAAGGCGCCCAGGCTGGCGTAGAACACGCTGTGCCCCGTCCATGCGCGGGCCAAGAGGAGCGTGCCGGCGGGTACCAGCAGCCAACGATCGCGTCGTGCCGTCACGGCGACTCCGAGCAGGACGGCACCAGCGAGTCCCGACAGGATGCGCTCACCCGGGCCGACATTGACGCGGGGCGAGCCGCGGGTGGCGTGCGCGCGGCGCAGGTTCTCGTCCGTGTGGTAGCCGGACTCGCGGCGGACCATGGCGCTCTCCCTCGCGGAATTCCGCGGGTTCATGCGGGCGAGGCATGCGAAACTGCCTTCAGGGTGCGCACTCAGGCAGGGCAAGTCAAGACGAGCAAAGCTGCGCACGCAGGGCCCCGGCCGGATTCGTCGCAAAGTCGAGCCGTCACACGATGGGCGATTGCAGAGGTGATCGGGCAATCGGCACGATCGGATCATCACAGCTTTGCCGGATGGTGGAAGATGGCGACTTTCCCTTGGAATGGTTGGCCGTGGTGCGCCATGTTGTTCGCAACCTGCTGTGCGGCAACCGCGGGAGGTCGCGCGACGGACGCTGGCCCCGCAGGCACCGACGCGAGCGCCGCCGTCGTGGGCACTGCACCGCTGTCTGCAAGCTGCTCCATTGATGGCAAGATCGTGGATTGCAGCATCGCGCTATGGGACATGGCGATCGGCCTGGACTCGGTACCGACTGGCGCAACGCCGCGGTCTTACTGCGAACACCTCTGTTCGCACGGTGCCCACGTGCCGCTGGAATCCGACGCCATCATCGATGCGGGCGGTGCCTGCCGACACGCAACGCGCATTCGTGGCCTGACGTGCGATGACTGCCGCCGGCTGGCAGACACGCCCGTGCCGTTGCGCTGCGATGAGGACCCCTGCACCCGCGACTGGTGCGACGGAATGACTTGTTTTCACAAGACGTATTCCTGGGTCGGCGCCATCTGCGCCAGCCAAGGCTGCCTGGGCACGTTGAAGTGCGATCCCGGCGCGTGCCTGGTGCAGCCCGGTTGCGCACAATCTGGGTTTCGCGTTTGTTCGGGATGTCCGTCCACATGAACCGGTGACAATATCACGCCTTTCTGGATCACATCCTACTCGCCCAGTTCGATTTTCTCCATCTCGGCGGCTTCGTCGAGTTTCGGCAGTGGCAACGTTTCCAAGAGCGCCCGCAACGCGTAGAACGCCGGCGCCACCATCGGCTCGACACCAGCGCCGAGCTCGGCCACATAATGTCCGCGCAATTCAGCAACATTGGCATCATCACTTCGCCATGTTCCCTCCACGGTGCCGCTCCAGACTGTTTCTCCATCGCGACAGCGCAACAGCCGGCCGGCCGCGTGGGTTGCGACCTCCTCGCCCGTCTGCTTTGATGCCACGGTCAGCAAGAGCGCGCCCTCCTGCTCATGACAGTGCTCCGCCAGCGCGAATTGCCCGCTGGCGCTGTGGATCTTCACAATAAAGTCCCGGTGTTGATTGACATAGCGGCGTGCCAGCAGGCTCCACAGTTTGCCCTGCAGCAGGTCGCCTGCGGGCAACGGCGCCACCACGACAGCCACGCGGCGCACCAGATTGCGGTCCACGTCCGCATAATCGCCGCGCACCTGGCTGTGCACGGACGGGCCGCAGGCGGCGAGAAACACGAGTATTCCCCAGCAGATTGCCCGAATCGTCACGCTGCCTCCTGATGACTCGGAGGGTCACATTTCCTCGTGTCCGAGTCTCCGCGTCGCGTTCGCCTGTCATGCAACAATTGCAGGACTGCCGGCAGGATCGTGAAGGACACGATGAGGGTTGTCGTCATGCCCACACAGGCAAGGATGCCCATGGACTTCAAGCCCTTATGTCCGGCGGAAAGCAATCCCGCCCAGCCGGCGAGGGTGGTCAGCGTCGAGCACGCCACCGCTGCGCCGACGGTGCGCAAGGCCTCGTAGGGACTGATACCTTCGCCAAAGCGGTGCATCAGGTACACGCCGTGGCTGATGCCATAGCCCAACACGATGGGAAACACCACAATGTTCATGAAGTTGAGCGACCATCCGGCGATGGCCATCACGCCGAGCATGGCGCCCATCCCGGCCACCAAAGGTACCAGCGCGACCACCGCCTTGAGCGGCGAGCGAAAATCGAACAGCAGGATCATCAGTAGAAACACGCAGGTCAGGGCAACCGAGAACTTGCCGTCGTGCAAGACGATCTTCGCCAGGTGCGCAAACAGGATCGGCAGACCGGCGGTGCGGAATACCGTACCATCCTTGGAGTGGATTTCTTCCACTTCATTCGCGAAACGCAACATCTGCTTGCCGTCCCACAGATCCACGACCGGATAGACGAAGGTCAGGTACCCGTGGTTTACCGGCTTCGTGTTTGGCAGGTGCGTGAATTGATCGCGAATGAACTGCGGCACTTCCTCCAAGCCGTATGGTTTGGTATCGAGGTAGGCCAGCAGCTTCTTGTACTTCTCCTGATGCTCCGGAGGCAGCGATTCTGCGTCAATCTCAACGAGATCACCCTTCATCTCGGTGAGTATCTTGGCGTTGCGCTGTTGCTGGTCGGTGGGCGGCACGAACGTCCACATGGATACGACTTGATCCACCGTTGAATACTTCTTCTTGTCGAGGGGATGCAGTTCGTCGTACAGCTTCTTCGCGTCTTCGATGGTCTTGGTGTAGACCGCCACGGGATCTGCGGAGATTTGGAAACGGGCATTGATCTCGTCCTGCAGGCGCACGGACGGCTGGTTTTCGACCATCAGGGCGCGGGTGTTGTATTCGAAATTCACGCGCGGTGCGAAGGTCGCGACCGCCACTGTCGCCACTCCCATCACGCATAGAACGACGCGTGGCCAGGGGATTCGTCCATCTGCGCGGCCCGCAGCGCCCTGGGCGGGAAGGGTGCCGCAAATGCGTGCCGGCACGTCTGGCCAGCGTTGGCCGAGCAGCAGGAGGATAGCCGGCGCCGCGACGAAGATGGCCGCACCGATGATGAACGTGCCGAAACCGGCCAAGAGACCGAACTGAGAAAAGCCTCTGAATTCAGAGAATAGTAACGCAAAGAAGGATGCGGCACCTGCTGTTGCCGAGACCAGTGCCGCAAGCCCGGCGTTCTTGACGGTCTCGCGCACCGCCTCGTCGTAGCGCAGGCCGGTGCCGAGGTAGTGCCGCATCCGATAGACGAAATGGATGCCGAAGTCGATGCCTTGACCCATCAGGATACCCGCGAGAATGCTCGTGATCATGTTCAATTGCCCGATCGCGGCAAAGGTGAATCCGAACGTCGCCGCAATGCCAGCCATCATGCCACAGGTAATCAGCAGTACGGCGCCGATGCGGCGGCCGAGGAAGGCGAGCAACACCGCGACAACTCCTGCAAAAGAGAGCGTCGAGGTTGGCATCAGGGAGGACTTCATCTCGTAGGAATCGTCGTAGCTCGTCTTGTAGCTTCCGGCAAACCCGAAACCGATGTTCTTGCCATCCCGATCCGGCGTTCGTTCATACGTTTCAGTGAGATGCACGCCATGGTTGTTCGTCTTGTTGTAGGCACCGAAGTCCGCGCGCAGGGCGTCGACCAGGTCTCCGGTCTGGCCCAGCTCGTTGGCATCCCACATGGGCTTGACCACGAGCAGGATCATCTTGCGATCTTCGCTGATATAGTAGTCATCCGTGATGCTCTTCTTCGCGACGCGCTTGTACTTGTCGATGATGGGGTCGAGCTTGGGCTCGAACGGCGGAGTCGGTCGCAATTCCACGAACATCGGGTTGTTGCGCCGGATGGTGTCCTTGATCTTCAGCATTGCCTGGCGTTTGATTTCGGCCAGATCCGGGGTTTCCACGAAGAGCGGCGCCTTGCTCAGGATGAACTCAGTCGACAGCTTGTAACTCACGGAACGAATGTGCTTCTTGTCGGCCTTGAGCCGATCTGCCAGATCATCGGCCGTTGCCTTGAGCAGCTTCTCGTCATTGCCGCGCACCGGAATGATGAGGTGGCCGGCGCCCCCGACCATGTCGACGACGCGTTTGACATCCTTGACAGCCTGCAGGTCCTGGCTGATGAGGTCGAGTTGGTTCGTGTTGATTGTCAAGCGACTTGCGCCCCAGACGGACGCGGCGGTCACAACGATCAGTGCGAGGAGCAGGGTGCCCGGGCGGCGCAAGAGCAACGCGGCATAGGCCGCAACGAGGCGTTCAACTAACTTCACGGAAGTCCTGGGGCGCGGGGGGATGGTCGCGCAGCATTGGCGCGATGGCGGCAAGGGTAGTGTGCAAGGCGAGCGCGTGCAAGCAGAGCTACAATGTCGCCGTGTCAATGACGAAGCGATACCGCACGTCTCCCCGCAGCATGCGCTCGTAGGCGTCGTCAATCCCTTGCATGCGGATCAACTCGATGTCGGCCACGATGCCGTGAAGTCCGCAAAACTCCAGCATTTCCTGGGTTTCCGCGATGCCGCCGATGAGCGACCCTGCCAGGCTGCGACGGCCACCAATGAGGGAAAACGCTTGCACCGGTGCGGGGCTTGGTGGTACGCCGAGCAGCACCATGGCACCGTCCACACGCACCGTCGCCAGGTACGCATCGTAGTCGTGCCCGGCCGACAGCGTGTCGATGAGCAAGTCGAAGTGGCCGGCGCAGCGCTGCAGGGCTTGCGGCTCCGTCGTCGCGACAAACTCGTGTGCGCCCAAGCGTTTTGCATCGTGCTCTTTGTTGCGCGACGTGCTCAACACGGTCACTTCGGCACCCATTGCCGCAGCCAACTGGACCGCCATGTGGCCCAGACCACCCAAGCCGACGACGCCGACGCGCGTACCCTTGCCGACTTGCCAATGCTTGAGCGGCGAGTAGGTCGTGATGCCGGCACAAAGCAGTGGGGCCATGCTGGCGAGATCCAGTTGAGGCGGCATCCGCAAGACGAACGCTTCATCGACGACGATCCGCGTCGCATAGCCGCCATAGGTCATTGTCTTCTTGTCCATGAGCGTGCCGTTGTACGTCCACGCCGGTCCAGCTTCGCAGAACTGTTCGAGACCTCGCTGGCAGCTCGGGCAGACGCGGCAGGAATCGACGAGGCAGCCCACACCGACGGCATCGCCCGTGCGAAAGCGCTCGACGCGGCTGCCAACGCTGGCCACGCGCCCGGCGATCTCGTGGCCGGGCACCATCGGGTAACTGCCGCTGCGCCACTCGTCGCGCACTTGATGCAGATCGGAATGGCACACACCGCAAAAGGCTATGTCGATGAGGACATCGCGCTCGCCGGGCTCTCGCCGCAGCAGATCGTAGGGGCCGAGCGGAGTTCCGGGTGCAAACGCGGCGTAGGCCTTGATCGTTCGGTCCTGTGGGGTGCTCGGCAACATCGCTCCTCCGACTTGTCAGGTTGTGCTGCGACGGTAGCATCGCAGCGTCGCGGCCGTCCATCGCCGCGCGGGAACCCGCATGCCTACAGACCATCGGCTGGCACCGCCCCTGACGTTGGCGCGCATGCGCCGGTTGGCAGAGCACTATGTCGAGCGATTCGGCGGCCCGTCCGCGAACGTGCGCCGCATGTTGAAGCGCCATATCGACCGCTCGGGTCGCGATCATGCGACGGACAGCCGCGAACTGACGCGCACGAGCGAGGCGATCATCGCGGACCTGTGCGCAGCGGGCGCGATCGATGACGCGCGTTTCGCCCAAGGCAGGGCACGAACCCTGCGCGAGCGCGGCACGCCGGCACGGATGATTGCGATGAAACTGCGCCAACGCGGTTTGGACCCCGAGCATGTGCGTCAGGCACTGGAAGAACTGACAAGTGATCCAGCCGATTCAGAGCTTGCGGCGGCTCGGTTGCTGGTGCGCCGTCGTCGTTTGGGACCGCACAGACCGGCGGAACAGCGCGAGGCTCACCGCAACAAGGATCTCGCGGCCGTGGTGCGCGCCGGCTTTGCGTTCGACATCGCGCGCCGCGCTTTGCTGCCCGGCGAAGCCGAGTAGCGCTCACGCACCGTGCGCGCGCTGTACGGCCTCGCCGACGAGCTGGCTCAACTGTGAAGGATCGAACGGCTTCTCGATGATCGGCAAGGCGCGTTCCTGCAAGAACGCCAGGGCCCGTTCGGTAAACGCGCCGCCCGTCATCACGATCATGCGCGCCGCCCGTTTCGGATCGCGCTGCGCCAAGGCCTCGTACAGATCGATGCCCGACATCTCCGGCATCATCAGATCGCAGAGCAGCACGTCGAATGTTTCGCCAGCGTCGAGCAGCGCGAGCGCCTCTGCGCCACCCGTCGCGGCGTGCACTTCATGCGCGTCGCCGAGGATGCGGCGCACGGCATCCGCGATCAGCGGCTCGTCGTCGATCACCAGCACACGGCCGCGCACCGCGGAGGCTGCGTTGCCGTGCGCCTGCGGCTTGCCTTGCTCTGCCGTCCCGGAAGCGGCTGCGGGCAGGATGACGTGAAAGCACGTGCCGCGTCCCGGCTCGCTGTCGACCGTGATGGTGCCGTTATGTTCGCTGACGATGCGGTGGCAGATGGACAAGCCAAGACCTGTGCCAAAGCCAATGGGTTTGGTGGTGAAGAACGGCGTAAATAGGCGTTTTTGCACGTCGAGTGTCATGCCGCTGCCGGTGTCTTCGATATCGATCTGGATGGCGTCGTCGGCCACCTTGCAGCAGGTGACGCGGATCTCGTTGCTGCTCGCCTTGCCCTCCTCGATGGCCTGCGCGGCATTGACCATGAGATTGAGGAACACCTGCCCCAGGCGCGACGCATTGCCCAGCACGGGTGGCAGGTCATCGTAGTGGGTGACCAACTTGGCGCGGTGGCGGATCTCGTTCCACGCAAGGCGAACGGTCGACTCGAGCACCTTGCGCACATCGACGCGCTCGCGCACTTCCTCCGTACCACGCGAGAACAGCTTCAAGTCCTTGACGATCTGGGTGACGCGCAAGGCTGCCGCGCTGGTATCGCTGAGTTCGTCGCCCAGCAGGCGCACGGCGGGCGTGGGCGCGTCGGCCAGCATGGCGTCCACCTGACCCGCCGCCAACTCGACATTGGCGACCACGACCGCAAGTGGATTGTTGATTTCGTGCGCGACGCCTGCCGCGAGCATGCCCACCGATGCCAGACGATCAGACGCAAGCAGTTGACTTTGAATATTCTTGCGTTCCGTCGTATCGCGGGCGATGCACAGCTGGGCCGGTTCTCCTTCGAATTCGATCGCCACGGGTGGCGAGAACTCCAGCGTCAATGGCTCACCGTTGGCGCGCAGCATGCGCGCCTCGGTCGTCTTGCCGCCGCGCTCGTGGGCGTCCAGCGCTTCACGGTCCTCGACGTGCACGAATTCACATAACGATTTCCCTATGATGTCTGTCGCCGATTCGCGTCCCAAGCCATGCACCAGCGTCGCATTCGCATACACGATGGTCGGTCCACGCCGCAGCAGGACGGCGTCCGGTGCGCGTTCGATGAGCTCGCGAAAGTTGCGCTCGGAAGCGGAGATGCGGGCAAAGGCCATGGTCAAGGCAACGGATTGGCTGATCTGTGCGCCGACGGAGCGGGCCAGCGATAGCGTGTCGGAAGGGCCACTGTCGCCATCGCGCGACCCCATGAATAGCGCGCCAATCGCATTGGGACCGACGGCCAATGGCACGACGAGGGCCGATCTGACACCAGCCAACTCCAGGACATCATTTGCGTCATCTTGGTCTATCGAAGGCGATGGCAAGGAGATGGCGACCTCGGATTGGGCCAGCTTGCGCAACATGTCCGGATGACCGAAGAACGAGTCGACCGCCGCCTTCTCGGCCGCGCCGAAGCCGATGATGTGGTTCGGCACCAGCCGACCACCCGATTCCGCGAGGTACAGCACGCCGCGTGAAATACCTGCGGCGTCCAGGCACACCGCGAGCACGTCGCTCAGCGTCGACTCGACCGTATCACGCTCGCCAATGGCGTCGGCCGTGCCCCGCAGCAGCGACAACTCGGCGCCCTGAAGCCGGCTGCGCCGGTGCAGGTTCGCATTTTCCGCAGCAAGACGTTCCAGTTGCGCAACGACCCGCAGTGCGTGCTCGCCACGCAGCACCCCCACCGACGCGCCCGGCGGCGGTGGCGGGCCCGCCTTGATGGCTTGGGCAATCACCTGGCCGAGCGGCGTCGGATCTGGAGTGCGTTCCACCAACGCGCTGGCGCCAACCCGCGCAGCTAACTCGCGATCCTCCGCCTCGAAGCGGTGCGCCGTCACCAGCACGACCACGACGCGAGCCAGATGCGGGTCGCGCCGCGCGGCCAGGCACAGCTCGAAACCATCCATGCCCGGCATCAGGACATCGCTGACGATCGCATCTGGCGGATGCCTGATGGCCTGTTCTACCGCCGATTCGCCGAGCAGCGCCGCCTCGGTGCGAAACCCCAACGCGCGCAATTGCAGATCGCGGAGCTTCAATTGCACCGGGTCATCGTCGACGACGAGCACGCGCCGACCTCGACCGATGTCCTCAGGAGAAAGGCGGAATTCAGGCAGATACCCTGTCACCGTTTCGATGAGGCGCGAGGGCTCCACCGGCTTGATGAGGTACGCTGTAAAACCGGCGCCGGCCGCCTGGGCCTGTTCCAGTCCCGTCAGATCGCCAGACAGCGCGATGATCGGCACATCCGAGCCGGCAGAAAGACTGCGCAATTGGCGCACGAGATCGATGCCTTCGATATCGGGCAGCCGCAGGTCCTGCAGAATCAGATCGGGCTTGGCCGTCTGCAGGTGGGCGATCGCTTCTGCGCCCGTCGAGGCTTCGAGGACCGTGTGGTGTTCGGCCAGCAGCGCCAGCCGCAAGAGCTTGCGCGTGATCGGATTGTCCTCGATGACCAGGACTTGCGCGCGGCGGCTCACGGCGACCTCCCCGGCAGCAGCGGCCCTTGCGCCAGCCACTGCGCCACCTGACCCGGCAATCGGCCGACGTCGATGGGCTTGGCGACATAAGCGTCACAGCCCGCCGCCAGCGCCTTTTCGTCATCGCCTTTCATGGCATAGGCGGTCAACGCGACGATCACGACGTCGCGCCAGTGCGGATCCGCTTTCAATTGCCGCGTCAGTTCCAGGCCGTCCATGCCGGGCAGTTGCACGTCCATCAGAATCAGCCGCGGGGTGAACGTCTGCAGCGTGGCCAGCGCCTGTTCGGCGTCCTGCGCCGTGCGCACCTCGAACCCTTCTGCGAGCAGCAGCACGCGAGCCAGCTTGAGATTCGCAGGGTTGTCATCGACAACCAGGATCGGCTCACCGGGCATCACTCACCTCGCGGCCGCGCAGCAGCGTCGGCACACGCGCTCGCAACTCCTCCAGGACCTGGAACGCGCCGCCGTCTGCTTTCCACACGATGGCCTGCGCCTGGGCGAGCAGTTCTGCGCGCTCCTGCGCCGACATGTCGGCCACCGTCCAGATGATGACGGGAATGGCATCGGCGCCCGGCACGGCACGCAGTCGGCGCAGCACTTCGCGTCCATCCATTCCCGGCATCAACAAATCGATGACGACCGCGCCAGGCTGGATGCGCTCGACGGATTTCAGGAATTCCTCACCCGTCGCGACCACCATCGCCTCATAGCCTGCCTGGGTCAGCGCCGTGGCGGCCAGTTTGCGCGTCGTCGCATCGTCATCCACCAGCAGCACTTTGGGGTGCACGCGGTGCATCACGCCCGCCCGCTGCAACGCGTCCAGCATGTCCCGCTCGGATACCGGTTTGGCCAGGAGGTCGCTCACACGTCCGGCGACGATCTTGTCCGCGTCCGGAATCACCGTAATGACCACCACCGGCGTCTGACGATTCGGCCCACGCGAGCGAATCTGCTCGAGCACCTGCCAGCCCCCCATGTCCGGCAGCAGCATGTCCAGCGTGATGGCGTCGAACGCCCGCCGCCGCGCAAGCTCCACCGCCTGGGCTCCCGTCGCGGCGGTCCACACAGAAAAACCTGCACGTTCCAGCGTACTTCTCAACCACTCCTGATCCGACGCCGTGTCCTCGACGACGAGCACTTCTGGTTCGCCCTTGGAGTGTCCCGACTGCGGCTGCGCCCGCTCAGGCTCGATGTCCAACGGCGGCTGGCAGGGCAACTCCGCATAGAACGTGCTTCCCACGCCGACGGTGCTGTCCACGCCGACCATGCCGCCGCACGCCTCGACGATGCGCCGCGTCAACGCCAGGCCGAGCCCCGTTCCCGGATGCTTTTTGGCGATGCTGGCATCCAATTGCTGAAACTCGACGAACAACCTGTGCCGGTCCTCCGCGCGGATGCCGATGCCCGTGTCTTGGACCTCGATGCGAAACCGCTCGTTCTCCACGGGCCGCATGCGCAGGACCACGCGGCCCTCATCGGGCGTGAACTTGATGGCGTTGGACAAGTAGTTGTACAGCACCTGTTTCAAGCGCGCCGGATCCGCGTGGATGGCCCCGAGCGCCCCATCCAGCTGGATGTCGACGCGAATGCGCTTTTGCGCCGCAAGTCCACGCAAGATGTCGCGAACCTCTCCAATGAGCTTTGTTGGATCAATCGGTTCCGGTCGGAACTCCATCTTGCCGGACTCGACTTTCGCCAGATCCAAGACGTCGTTGATCAACTGCAGCAAGTGTCTGGAACTGGTCAAGATATCGCCCAGGTACTCCTTGTGGTCCTCGGACAGCGGCCCGACCTTGCCGGTGTGCATCAAGGCGGCAAAACCGATGATTGCGTTCAGCGGCGTGCGCAGTTCGTGCGACATGTTGGCCAGAAACTCGCTCTTCAAGCGATTCGCCTCTTGCATCCGCAGGTTCTGCGCCTCCAGGTCCTCGCTCTTACGCCGGATTTCCTCGACGCGCAGCCTTTCGGTCACGTCGCGAACCGCCGCAGTCACACACGGACCATCGGGCGTATCAATGGGCGCCAGGCTCACCTCGACGGGGAACACCGTGCCGTTCTTGCGCCGGGCGTGCGGAGCGCGATTCGGCGCCATGGCGCGGGCGTTCGGTGCCAGAAAGAAGGTCTCGCGCAAGTGAGGATGCACGGCGTGCAGGCTTTCCGGCAGCAGCATCTCGATCGGGTGGTCCAGCAGCTCGCTCGCCGCGTAGCCGAACAGTTGCTCCGTGCGCGCGTTGACCAGGAGGATGCGGCCGTCCTGGCTGACCATGACCATCGCGTCCGGCGCAGATTCCAGAAGCCTTCGGAATGCCTCCGCCTTTTTGCGTTCGGTGATGTCGCGCACTGCCGCGATGATCCACGTGCCGCTCTCGGTGCGCACGGGCGCGAGGCTGATCTCGCACGGAAACTCCGTTCCATCACTGCGTTTGCCGCTCAGATCCAGGCCTACGCCCATGGGCCTTGCCCGCGGCGCGCTCAGGTAGTTGTCGCGATGTCCGACGTGACCGCCACGGAAACGCGCTGGGACCAGGACCTCGATCGACTGGCCGAGCAGATCATCACGCTGATAACCGAACAAGTTCTCGGTCTTCTCATTGACAAGGACGATGCGTCCATCCTGCCCGACGATGACGAGCGCGTCCGGCATCGCTTCCAGCAGCGCATGGTGGTCGACCTGGGGTATGGCGCTCAACTGGCTGACTGTCTGAGACATGGACGGGCCTCGGTCGCAAACGTGGCTCGCGTCGCGCCGCGGTGACCCGGGCGGGGCGTCGATAAGGGTGGCAGGTACTGCGATGCTGCGAGGTGATGTCGGCTCGTGTCAACAGCCGCCGTCCAAGCTCCCAGGATGTCAGGTCTATGTGCGTCGAACGTTTGTCGGCCACGCCCACTGCGCCGGGTTCGCTGCGCTTACGGACCCTGCCACGCTTGCACCTCGCGCAGGAACGTCGCATTCATGTACTCGCGTTGGATGACCTCAGCCATTTCCTCGACATCGCGGTACTGATCCCAGGCCACGCGAATCGTCGGCACGCGGCGCGAAATATCCTGCACGAAATTCTCGTACTCATCGTAGAGCGACTGCAGGTAAGCCAGCGAAATGCCGGTCTCGACGCCGCGGGCGCGTTCCTTGATGCGCTCCATGCTCCGCTCGGGCTTGACGTCCAAATAGATGATGGCACTGGGTTTGCACATGAAGTTCGACATATGCTTGAACAGCTGGACGTACGTGCGGAAATCACGCGGCTCCATCAGTCCAGTCTCACTCAGCATCTTCGCGAAGATGGCATCTTCGTAGATGGTGCGGTCCTGGATCGCCGGGCGCCCGCGCCAGATGATTTCCTGGTGCTGCTGAAAGCGACGATTGAGCAGGTAGATTTGCGTAGCGAAGCTGTACCGCGCCGTGTCGCGGTAAAAATCCGCAAGGTATTCGTTGTCCTCGACGGGCTCATAGTAGACGTCCAGGCCCATGTGACGGCCCAGTGCGGTGGCAAGCGTCGACTTGCCCGCGCCGATGAGACCGGCGATGCCGATGAAGAGGTTGTCGAGGCCGGGTTGCTGGGTCATGGCGAAGTCCCTGTGACGGCAGACGCCGCGGAGCGCGAAAGCTACGACGGGCAATGGTGTGATGCAACGGAGAAAATCCGTCGTGCGGGACGGTGCATTCCAACCGCCGGCAAAGGTAGCGAGTGCGCACACGTGTCTTGCCGCAACGCGAGAACCTGCATTCTGGACGACGGCGGTGCGAACGCGCTACGCTTGCCCCGATAGCGCGCAACCATCGCGGATTCGTGCGCAGCAAAAGATTCATGCTCAAGCGAGGTTGTATCATGAAACGTAATCTAGGCCTTGCCATCGCAGCGCTGTGCGCACTGTGCATCTCTGCGCCTGCCTGGGCGTGCGGTGGCTTTTTCTGCTTCACGCAGCCGGTCGATCAAAGCGCGGAGCGCATCCTGTACCTGCAGCGCGGCAACCAGATCACGGTGCACATCCAGATCAGCTACAAGGGCGACGACAGCCAGTTTTCCTGGGTACTTCCGCTGCAGAAGCAGCCCACTCTCGGGATCGGCTCGGACTCGGTCTTTCAGGTGCTGGAGCAAGTCACTTCGCCGTCCTTCCAACTGGATTGGCAGCAAAAGGACAAGTGCAATCCCTACTACGGCTGCATGGACAAGGCGTATGCCAGCGGCGGCGGCGGGCCACCGGCTCCGGGTTCGAATGACGGCGTCAAGGTGCTGGCACAGCAAAATGTCGGCCCCTACGAGACCGTGGTGATCCAGGGCGATACGGGCACCGCCATCGTCAAGTGGCTGAATGACAACAAGTTCGTTCAACCCAAAGAGACGACGGCCTTGATCGATGTGTATGTGAAGCAGAAGTACGTGTTCCTGGCACTGAAGCTGCAAAAAGACAAAGGTGCCGGCGATCTCGCCCCGATCGTCATCACGCTGGATGAGACCTCGCCGTGTCTGCCGCTGCGCCTGACCCAGTTGGCCGCGCAGCCGGACATGCCGATCGTGGCGTGGGTGCTCGGCCAGCACCGCGCGATCCCGAAGAATTTCCTGCACGTCATCTTGAATGAAGCGACCATCAATTGGCTGGAGGGCGCCTCGAACTACAAGACTGTCGTGTCCAAGGCAGTGGATCAGGCGTCTGGTCATGCATTTACGACTGAATATGCACAGAAGACCTCCAAGTTCCAAGGTACCTTCTTGAATCCAAATTGGAAAGCCAGCGACTTCGAGGGTATCACGGATCCAGGCAAGTTCATGCAGGCCCTGATGGAGAAGGGTTATCCGCGCACGACGCAGATGCAGAACCTGATCAAGAAGCACATTCCGAAGCCAGACGCGTACAAGTCCGTGAGCGATCAGGAGTTCTACGCCTGCATCCAGAACGGCGGCAGCGGCCAGCCATGCGATGCGTACACAGCAGCGGTGGCCAAACAGGCGTTCGACGCCAAGGCGTTCGCCAAGGATGTCCAGGACCTGATCGTCGCGCCGCTGGCGCAAGTGCAGAAGGCGTTTACGGATCTGCCGTACCTGACACGCTTGTTCACGACGGTGTCGCCCGAAGAGATGAACAAGGATCCCATCTTCGCCTTCAATGCAGAGCTTCCCGATGTCGATGCGGTGCACAAGGCGCAGGCGGAGCCGATCTGCCACGAGGGCAGCACGCAGCCGGTGCAGGTGGCGCTGACCATGGCAGATGGGACGAAACTGACGGTGGACGTTCCCAAGGACTCGACTGCAAACTGCTTCTATCCTGGTCAGGCGGTCAGCTTTGGGGCGGGCCAGGGGCCCGTGAACGACGCGGGCGGTCAGCCGGCCAAGAAGGTGCAAGTGCTCGATGAGACGGGTGCGGCGCTGGATATCGAGCCGACGGTGGCGGACATGGTGGACTCCTGGCTGAGCGCGGCCGAGGCCGGCAAGCCGAGCCTGACTGCGGCGCAGAAAGGGCAACTGCCGCCGGTGACGTGGGACGCCAGCAAACGAGGCGGGCCGACGACCGAACCGACGGTCAAGCCCGATGCGGGCAGCACCACGACTGCGGCGGATGGGCAGGGCACGACTACGGCAGCACCGGTCGGCAGTGCGGCCAAGAGTGGGTGCAACGCCGGCGGATCCGGGTGCGGCGGGTTCGCCGTGCTGGCGCTGTTGCTGGGCGCGTGCCTCTTCGTGAGGCGGACTCGCACGGTGTCGTAGGGATTTCACGCCGTGCGCTGCGCCCGCGCCGCCAGCCCGATCGCCGCCTCTTCCAGCGACACGCGCTGCCAGCCTTCCAGGCGCAGTGCCTCGCGCCACGCAGCCGGTACACCTTCGATGCCGAACACGAACCCGGCAAGGCCGCCCGCCACTGCCGCCGTGGTGTCGGTGTCGTTGCCGTAGCGCACTGCACGGACGACGGCTTGCTCGTAGTCGGTCGCGTAGCGAACCGCATCCCAGGCACAGCGAAGGCAATCGATGACGTAGCCAGAACCGCCACGATTCTCGAATGTTTCGACGAGCGTCAGTTCGCGGGCGAAGGCATCGTGGGCCGCATAGAGCCCGCGCAGGTCGGCACAGGCCGCGTCAAAGACTGCATCGCGTGCATCGCCCGCCCACAGCCGTGCGAGCAAGGCACTGTGGAGCGCGCAACAGACCTGCGAACGGACGTGGCCATGCGTGATCCTTGAGGCGCGGTGCGCCAGATCCGCCTGTTCCTGCAGGTCCAGGCCCAGACCGAACAGCGACATCGGCAGTATGCGCATCAGCGAACCGTTGCCGTTGTCGTGGCTTGCTGTGACACCGGCATCGAGGGCTGGCACGCCACGTTCGATGCGCGACAGAGCCCGCGCGGTCGCGCCGCCGATGTCGAACGCGGAGCCGCCAGCCGCGAGGTAGCCTTGCCGCCACCAGCGCACGAAGCGCGAGCCCATGTCGATGGCATTGAAGGCGCCGCACTCGCTGAGACTGAGGGCAGAGCACAACATCAACGAGCCGTCATCGCTGAACGTGCCAGCCGGCTGGCCATGCGAGCCGTGACCGGTCCAGGTGATGGCGGCCGGCAGGGCGCTTGGCGGCGTAAATTCATAAGGAACGCCCAAAGAGTCGCCGCAGAGATGACCGTAGAGTGCGCCGCGGATCCGGTCGAGGTGGTTCATGGCCGGCAAGCTAGCACTGGTTGCGTTGTCCGCCAACACGCATGGATGCCTGACACGATTCGGATCGGGTGGTGGCCGCTGCCGCCCAGCCGTGCTACAAGTCAGCCTTCCCTGGCAACAAGGCTCTTTCCATGCAACAACCCTCCGCCACGCCCAACATCGCCATCTTCGCCGACTTCGAGAACGTCGCCCTTGGCGTGCGCGACGCACACTACGACGCGTTCGACGTGGGGCTTGTCGTCACGCGCCTGCTCGACAAAGGCAAAGTCATCGTGCGCAAGGCGTACTGTGACTGGGACCGCTACAAGTCCGCGAAAAAGCCGATGCACGAGGCCGGATTCGAGTTGATCGAGGTGCCGCACGTCTCGTACTCCGGCAAGAATTCCGCGGACATTCGCATGGTGGTCGACGCACTGGACATGTGCCACACCAAGGCACACATCGACGTCTTCGTGCTCGTGACGGGCGACAGCGATTTCTCGCCGCTGGTCGCGAAGTTGAGAGAAAACAACAAGACCGTCATCGGCATGGGTGTCAAGAACTCGACGAGCGACCTGCTTGTGCAGTCGTGCGACGAGTTCATCTACTACGACGAATTGGTGCGCGAGCGGCGCAAAGAAGCCAAGCCGCAAGCAGAATCGGCGGCGACGGCGGACAAGGCCAAGCCCAAGGGCCGTGCGCCGAAGAAGGCGGATGGCCGGCCGGGGCGCAAGGAGCCAGAGGACGCCGCGCAGGCTGCCAAGCAAGCGGAGGGTCTGGAGATTGTGCTCGACACGGTCGAAGCGATGTTCCGCGAGCATGACGATCAGGTGTGGGGCTCGATGGTCAAACAGACGTTGAAACGCAAGCACCCGACGTTCACCGAGTCGTCCTTCGGTTACAAGAGTTTCTCGCAGTTGCTGGAAGACGCGCGCGACAAGGGGTACCTGGAGATCCAGAAGGACGAGAAGTCAGGCGGGTATCTGATTCTGTCCTTCGGTCCGGTCGCGTAGCGAACGCCTGCCATCTGTGCCTGTCAGGTGGTGTCTGTGGGCGTCCGGCTGCGGGCGAGACCGCCCGCAGCTCCTCGGCGCGGGGCCACTACTCATTCAGATCATAGCCCTTCTTCGGCAACGCAGGCGTCGATGGCGCCGCGGGAATCGGCGTCAGCGGTTCCACGATGATCTCAACGCGGCGGTTGTTGGCACGGCCTTCCGGCGAGGCGTTGTCGGCAATCGGGCTCTCCGGTCCCATGCCTGTCGCAATCACGCGACCGGCCGGAACACCCTTGGCGACCAGATAATCGCGCACGGCCTTTGCGCGCTTCTGTGACAACATCTTGTTGAACTTCAGCTTGCCGCGCGAGTCGGTGTAGCCCTCGATGGCAATCTTCTGGTCGCTTTGGGCAAGCACGCGTGCCACCTCATCCAGTCTCTCGTGCGAACCCGGCAGCAGCTTGGACTTGCCCGAGGCAAACAGCACGGCGCCGGACAGCGTCAGGACCACGCCGCGCGGGCTTTGCTTGACGTTGGCCAGCTTCTCCAACTCCATCTGCGTCAACCGCGCCTTCTCTTCGGCCGCTGCGCGCGCGCGCTCTTCATCAGCCAGACGTTCCTTGGTCCATGTCGAGCGCTGCCGCTCTGCCGCCAACTCGTCTTGAGACTTCTGCAGATCCGTGCGCAGCTTCATCTGTGCGGCGCGCAAATCCCCAGCGGCCTTTTCCTTTTGCGCAACGGCCTGGATGCCCTCTGCTTGCGCTTCTGCGGCTTGGGCCTGGCGCAAGGCGATGTAGGCGAAATCGCGGACTTCAGCGTCGGTGGCTCCATCGCTGTACGTCTTCTCTGCCTGGATCAGCGCGGTCCTGGCGCGCAGCACTTGAGCGCGGCTGAGTTGGGCCGCTTGCCCGGTCGATGCCGCCTGGTACGCAGCCCGGGCGTTCACGAGTTCTGCCGGTGCCATCGCGGCGCCGCACTGTGTCAGAAACGCCAGCAATACGATGCCCACGCCCAGCGAGAGCGCTGTCGCGAGCCGACGCTGGATAACCAAAACATTCGTCTTCATCGGAACCTCCAGCCGGCGCTAGCGCGGCATGATTTGCGGCGAGGCCTGCAACGCGCGGATCTCGTCCATCGTATGCTCGGCTTCGGTCTTGGCCGACGCGGCGCGCGCCAGCGCGAACGCCAACTGTGCATCGGAACTTGCGCGGGCCAGCACCAATTCGGCCTGGCGCGTGTCTTCCGCAACGATGAGCTGACGCGCTTGATTGTACTCGGTGCGCGCCATGTTCAGGTGCAAGGCTGCCTTGGGGTCGACCCCGGCACCTGCTGCCTCCGCAGTGCGAATGGCGGTCTCCGAATTGGAGATCGACGTCGCGGAAACCTGGGTGGCGGCACATCCGGCGATGAGCAAAACCGCCGCCAAGGCTGTGGCTCCACTGCAAATGAACGGTTTCATGCGCTCCTCCTGTGCTCGACACCGGTACCATTGCGACGGGTTCGCCGCAGCGGCGGTGATCGCGGTCCAACGGGGAATGTCACGTTTCATGTTCGCGGTCACGCGGGCGCAGTCAACCGCGGCCATGGAAATCGCCGTGTTGCCCATAGGTCTGCTTGCCGTACAGCAGAAAACGGTCAGGCTTCGAAACCGCTGCCGCCAATGAATTCACGCAGCATCGAGGTCGGCGGCACGTGGTCCGGGTAGATGGTCACCAGTTCGTCGATGAGTTGGCGCAGCCGCCAGGCCGTGGTAAACGCGGCATGATCGCAGGGAACCTCAAGCAAGTAGCGTTCTGCGAACACCTTGAGCACGGACAATTCGTAGACGAGCGAGGAATCGAACACCACATCGGCGTGCGTCAGGAAACGAAAAATGTGGCTGCGCTCGCCGCGCCGTACGGACGGCCAACGCTCGATGTTCGCCGCCGCACTGTGACCGCGCTGGTGACGGTCGCGCACGATGCGCCGCAAAAGCCGCAAATCCGATACGTTCACCCGCGTCAGGCGGTCCAAGGGCAGGGCGGTCATCGGGTTGATGAAGATGCGATAGACCTCGCGCCCATGCACGGCGTCGCCCAGCAAGCGCGGATTCAGGCCGTGAATGCCTTCCATGATCAACAGATCGTTTGCGCCAAGCTGCAGTTCTGGACCGCCTTCGGGATGGCTCTTGCCTTGCTTGAAATCGTAGCTCGCCGTCCTGACTTTCTCGCCGCGCAGGAGACGGCCGACATGGTCTTGAAGATGCGAGAGATCCAGCGCTTCCAGCGCCTCGAAGTCGTACTCGCCATGGGCATCGCGCACCGTCTTTTCGCGGTCCACATAGTAGTCGTCCAGCGAAAGGCCCACGGGATTGAGGCCATCGACCTGCAACTGCACCGTCAAACGCTTGATGAACGTGGTCTTGCCCGACGACGACGGCCCGGCCACGCAAATCACGCGCACGCCGTCGCGCCTGGCAATCGCATCCGCCACCATGCCCAAGCGCTTCTCTTGAAATCCTTCACTGATCCGGATGAGGTGGGCAACCTGGCCGGAAATGCACAACTCGTTGAAGGTACCGACGCTGGTGACGCCCATCGCGCTCAACCACCGGGCGTGGTCGTGAACCATGCGTGTGTCGCCGAGGTTGGGCGCCCCGTTGTCGCGCGGTGGATCGAGGTGTGGGCGCCGTTCGTCGTCGAAATAGAGCAACAAGCCGTCGGGGCCTGCCACGAATTGCCAGCGGACAGCTGTGCCGGTGCTGGGCAGCATCGGCCCGTGGCACGGCGCGTAGACGTGGCCGCAACTGACCATGGCGACGGCGGCTTCGCGGTGGACGCGCAAGAGTCTGGCGGCGTCGCCCCAGCCTTGATCACGCAGGTGGCTGACAGCCTCTTCGACGGTCCACCATTCGACGCGAAAGGGCGCGTCGGCAGCGATCAGCGCGTGCATGGCCGCGGACAGCCGTTGGGCGAGGCTGGCCAGTCCTTCCGGGGGCGGCACGCCGACTTCGACGCGCTGCGCAAAGCCGATCGACTGGCCCATGCGCACGTCCAACTCCGGCGCCACCGCGTGTGCGGCTTCGAGCAGTAGCAGACCGATGCTGTGGCGCGCGATGCCGCGACCTTCCCAGTGCTGCAGGCTGAGCGGCGCCACGGTCGCATTCGAGGTCAGCGGCGTCAGCAACGACACCGGCTTGAAGTCCACCAGCCCCGCAACGACCGGCCAACCATCGACTTGCGCCGGCAGTAGCGCGCGCAGCGGCAGACCGGTGCGCACGTGGCGCGTTTCGCCCTCCAGTTGCACGACAACCGAACTATGGCGCGGCACGCTGCGCTGCTTGAGCAGCAAGTCCACGCGATCCGTCATGTCGGTCAACCGCCCGCCGAGGTGGCCAACCAGCGCTTCGGTCAGCCGCAGCGTCGCTTGCGGGTGCGTGGCGGCCATCTGCTGCCAGTGATCGTAGTCCAGCCGCCAGAGCACGCTATCCATCTCCGCTTGCACGCTTGCCGCGCGGTCGCGACCGGTCAGCAGGCCGAGTTCGCCGACATGTTCGCCCGCGCCGATCGCACCGAGATCCATAGAGTTGCGCCGCAAGCGCAGCCGGCCCGCGCCGACGAAGTACATCGCCCGGGCCTTGTCGCCTTGGCGCATGACCCAATCGCTCGGCGCGTAGTGCACTTCTTCGAGGTAGGGCAGCAGGCACAGCACATCGTCCGCGTGCACGGCGAGAAAGGCGCAGTCGGCTCTCAAGGCAAGCTGCGCAGGGGGCAGCGGGTGGACATCGAGCGTGGATTCCATGGTGTCTCGCTGCGACGGACGCGTCTCGCGCGGCAGGATACCACCAGACCAGCCGGGTGCCAGCGACCTTGTCGCGCATCAGCCCCCGGCATAGCATCCGCCAACGCCCCGACCTGCGCAGCTGGGCGCCCCGAGGTCTTTCCCCCCCCGGGTGAACAGCCCGTGACGTCCGAGGCAAACCATGGACTTCGCCTTGAGCCCGAAATCCCAGCAGTACCTGGATCACACCCGCGCCTTCATGCGCGAGCACATCGCGCCCATCGAGACCGCTTATTGGGCGGAAGTTGGGCGCACCTGTCACGGTGGCGATTGGACGACGTGGCAGATTCCGCCGCAGTTGGAGGATCTCAAGGCCAGAGCGAAAGCCGAAGGATTGTGGAACCTCTTTCTGCCGGACGACGAGCTCGGCGCGGGCCTGACGGTCCTGGAGTATGCGCCCATCGCCGAAGAGACCGGCCGCAGCTTTCTCGCGCCCATCGTCTTCAACTGCGCTGCGCCCGATTCCGGCAACATGGGCGTGCTGTATACGTACGGCAGCGAGGCGCAGAAAGACCAGTGGCTAAAGCCACTTCTGGCGGGTGAGATCCGCTCTGTCTTCGCCATGACCGAGCCCGACGTCGCGTCCTCCGACGCCACCAACATGCAAGCGACAGCCGTCGTCGATGGCGACGACGTGGTCTTGAACGGCAAGAAGTGGTGGAGCAGTGGTCTCGGCGATCCCCTCGCAAAAATCGCTATCTACATGGCGAGAACGCCTGATCCCGACAAGGATCGCCACCATCAGCACACGATGGTGCTGGTGCCGTTGGATGCGCCGGGCGTCGAAATCATTCGCATGGTTCCTGTGTTCGGCGAGTATGATGCCCCGCATGGCCACGGCGAAGTGCATTTCCGCAATGTCCGCGTGCCGCTCAGCAACATCATCGCGGGACCGGGACAAGGCTTCGAGATCGCGCAAGGTCGCTTGGGGCCTGGCAGAATCCACCACTGCATGCGCTGCATCGGCGCGGCGGAACTGGCGCTGGAACTGATGATTGAGCGCGGCATGAACCGCACGGCCTTTCACAAGCCACTGCTGAACCTGGGTGGCAACCGCGAAAGGGTGGCGCAAGCCCGCATGGCGATTGATCAAGCGCGACTGCTGACCTTCCATGCGGCATGGAAGATCGATCAGGTCGGCGCGTTGGAGGCGCTGACGGAAGTGTCGGCCATCAAGGTCGTGGCGCCGAATGTGCTGCAGAAAGTCGTGGATGACGCGATCCAGATGCACGGAGGCGCGGGTGTGTCGCGCGATACGCCGCTGGCGGGCATGTTTGCGATGGCCCGTTCGCTGCGCCTCGCCGATGGACCGGATGAAGTGCACAAAGGCCTGATTGCCCGTGTCGAGCTTGCCCGTCGAGGCTACTTCAAGTGAAGTCAGCAGATTTGCTCGATATCGCTGGCCCGGTGCGACCAGGCGAGGCGTTGGACGTCCTGGCGGTGGATCACTGGCTCAAGGCGATTGCGCCAGACCTGCAAGGGGTTCCGCAGGTCACGCAGTATGCCGGTGGTGCCTCGAACTGGACGTATCGCCTGGAGTATCGCAACCGCGATCTCATCTTGCGGCGGCCTCCCGCCGGCACGCGCGCCAAGTCGGCGCACGACATGGGCCGCGAGTTCCGCGTGCAAGAGGCACTGCGTCCGGTGTTTCCCTATGTGCCGCAGATGGTTGGGCTGTGCCAGGACTCGTCGATCCTGGGTGCGGAATTCTACGTCATGGAGCGCATCGCGGGCATCATCCCACGCGCACGATTCCCGAAAGGGCTTGTGTTGACTCGACAACAGACGCGACAGCTGTGCATCAACCTCGTCGACGGCCTGGTGGACTTGCACCGCGTCGATGTGGCCGCGACCGGCCTGGCGCACCTGGGCAAGGGGCCTGGCTACGCGAAGCGGCAGATTGCGGGATGGTCGGATCGCTATGTGAAAGCAAGGACTTGGAATGTGCCGACGTTTCAATATGTGCGCGACTGGCTGCGGGAGCACGCGCCGGACGACGTAGCTACGTGCGTGATTCACGGCGATTGGCGTCTGGACAACGTCGTGCTCGACCCCGCGCAACCGACGCACATCATCGGCGTACTCGACTGGGAGATGGCGACCATCGGCGACCCCTTGATGGATCTAGGCAATTCGCTGGCGTATTGGATCCAGGCAGACGACAACTTCCTCCTCAAGACGACACGGCGCCAGCCGACCCACCTGCCCGGCATGCTGACACGGCGTGAAGCCGTCGAGCGCTACTTGGCGTGCACGGGTCTGCGCACGGACAACTGGGCGTTTTACGAGGTCTATGGCCTCTTTCGCCTCGCCGTCATCGCTCAGCAGATTTACTACCGCTACTTCCAGCGCCAGACGCGCAACCCGGCGTTCCGGCATTTCTGGATTCTCATTCACGTGTTGGAGTGGCGCTGCCGCAGCGTCATCCGGCTCGGCCACAGCTGAAGGAGTTTCATGCGCAAGACGATCCTGATCACCGGAGCGAGTTCAGGGCTCGGCGAAGGAATGGCGCGTGAATTCGCGGCGATGGGCCGCGATCTTGCACTGTGTGCACGGCGCACGGATCGGCTGGAGGCGTTGCGTACGGAATTGCTGGAGAAACATCCGAACGTGCGCATTTCGGTGCGTGCGCTGGACGTCAACGATCACGCGCAGGTGTTCGAGGTCTTCGAAGCGTTTGCCAAGGAGTTCGAGACATTGGACCGGGTGATCGTCAACGCGGGCGTGGGGCAGGGCAGGCGCATCGGCACGGGGCACTTCGCGACCAACGTGGTGACCGCGCAGACGAATTTCGTGGCGGCACTGGCGCAGTGCGAGGCGGCCGTGCAGATCTTTCGCAGGCAGAAGTCCGGGCATTTGGTGACGATTTCGTCGATGAGCGCATTGCGCGGCATGCCCAAGCACCTGACGACCTATGCGGCGTCCAAAGCAGGACTTTCGGCGCTGAGCGAAGGGATCCGCGCGGAATTACTGGCGACCCCGATTCGTGTGTCGGCGATTCATCCGGGCTACATCCATACGGAGCTGAACGCGGGTGCCAAGGGCATGCCGTTCGTGGTCGATGCGCACAAGGGCTGCAAGGCGCTGGTGGCGACCATCGAGCGCGAACCGGGCAAGGCGTACGTGCCAGCGTGGCCGTGGGCGCTGGTGGCGGTGGCGATGCGGTGCTTGCCACTTCGCCTTGTTGCTAGGCTTACTTAGCGCTTGTGCACGCATGGCTTGCACGGCCAACTCTGGCCGAATCACCGCGGATGCGTCGCGCTTGCATACTGAACACATGTTCAGTATCATGCCTGCATGACCAGCGCTGCGTCCAACTTGGCCCATGTCCTGCCCCTTGCCCCGCGACCGAGCGTCCAACCGCCCTTATCTACTGCTGATTTCATCGGTCGCCTCATCGAGGTCACCGGCCAGGGCGCCTCTGCGCGCACCTCCTGGCTGGCCGGCCAGATCGCGCAGGCGCAGCGTGTTGGCGAAACAGTGGTGTGGATTCAACGCGTGGGCGGTCTGCTCTATCCGCCGGATCTCGCGGCGGCGGGCGTTGATGTGGCGGCGCTGGCAGTGGCACTGATGCCCGATAGTCCGGCTCTGTTGCGCGCCGCCGACGTATTGTTGCGTTCCGGCGGTTTCGGCTTGTGCATCGTAGACTTGGAAAGTGCCGCCCTGCATCCGACCGACGGCCAGCTGGGGCGCCTGTTGGGCCTGTGTCAGAAGCACGGCGCGGCGGTGGTGTTCCTGACCTCGTCCGAAGACGCACCGACGCTGGGGTCGCTCGTGTCGCTGCGCCTGGAAGTGCGGCGTGAAGTGCGCGGTTCTGGGCAGTTTTCTGTGCAAGTTCATGTGGTCAAGGACAAGCGGCGCGGCCCGGGGCGCTCGATCGCGGAGGAATGGGATGCTCCCGCCGGACTGTAAGGACGCGCCACGCCTGGCCTGTGTCGACATCCCCACGCTTTCCCTGCAGTTGCTGGCCCACCGCTTCACCGATTTTGCCGATCACCCTGCCGTCGTCATCAGCGAGGATCGTCCACAAGGTATTGTTCTTGCAGCGAATCGCCAGGCCCGCACCGCTCGCATCCTGCCTGGTATGCGCTATGCCGCCGCACTTGCGCTTGCCGCGGATCTGCGCGCTGGCGTGGTGCCCGACAATGAAGTCCAGGTTGCCGTTGCCGATCTCGCCGAACACCTGCGCCGCTTTTCGCCCGAAGTCGAGCCGTCGCGCGAGGAACTCGGCGTGTTCTGGCTGGATGTGCGCGGTCTGCTGGGGCTTTTCGGCACGATGACGGAGTGGGCGACGGGGCTGCGCGAGAGTCTGCGCGCAGTTGGTTTCTACGCAGCGGTAGCGGTCGGGTTCCGGCGCTTCTCTCTCTACGCAATTGCTCGTTATTTCCGAGGATTGCGCGTATGCGGCGAAGTCGAACAGGAGGCCATGCTGGCAGATCGCGTGGATCTCGCGGCGCTTGGGCCTTTGCTCGGTCTCGAACCGCGTGTGCGTGACGCCATGCATTTGCTGGGAATTCGTACCATGGGTGCCTTTCTGCAACTGCCCGCCGAAGGGCTGCGCGAACGGCATGGCGAGGCGACCCTGCGCCTGCATCGCCTGGCAACCGGCGAACGCAGCCAGCCCTTGCGTCCCGAGCACCCGCAGCCGCCGCCCGCAGCGCAATGCGACGTCGAGCCGCCGGATGATCACAGCGAACGCCTGCTGTTCCTAGCAAAAGGTTTGTTGGTCAAGCTGTTGCGCGATGTGGCAGCGCAACGTCAGGTTGTGGCGAGCCTGGTACTGCGTCTGGAACTGGAACAGCCCGGTGGCGATGTCCTGCGCGACACCAAGATCAAACACACGCCGCCGCCGGTGCTCGAAGAACTGCTGCAACCCGCTGAACCCTGCCTGCATGAAGTACAATTGGTTGATCTCATTCGATTGCGTCTGGAGCAACTGCAACTGCCGGCGCCGTGCACACGTCTGCACCTTTGCTTGCGAACCGTGCCTGCGGCGGTGGCGCAACTGCGGCTGTGGCAGTTGTCGGGGCGGCGCGACCGCGAGGCGGCGCGGCTGGCCCTGGCGCGGCTGCGCGCGGCGTATGGTGAACGGAGTGTGGTACATGCCAAACTGCGATCCAACCATCTGACTGAAGCTCAGTTTTCCTGGGAGCCGCTGAATGCATTGCCTGAGCCCGCGCCGCCGCCGAAGCAGCCTGTGCGCCTTGTGCGACGGATGCATCCCAAACCGGTGCCGCTGCCGTCGCGGCCTTCGCGCGAGCCGGATGGCTGGCTGCTCGCTGACTGGCGTCAGGGCGCGGTGCTGCGCCAGTGGGGGCCATTTCGCGTGACAGGAGGCTGGTGGCAGCGCGAAGTGCGCCGTGATTACTATTACTTGGAGGCAGAGCGCGGCGACATTCTCTTCGTGTACCACGATGCCGTGCGACGGCAGTGGTTTTTGGCGGGCGTGGTCGATTAGCGCGGCAGATTCAATCAGCGCCGACAAGCCGCCTGCCACGCCGTCCAAGGCCCTGGAACGGGACCAAATTGCGTCTGCGCGCCGTCGAGCAACCACGGCACCTTTGCCTGCAACGTCTCGCACAGCCGCTTGCGCGTGGGCGATGGCACCGACGCCGGATCCGCCGGCAGCGCGCTGCCCATCGCCGCCACGTCGAACGGCAGATCGGCCGGCGTGTGCAGTGCCGCGACCAGCGGCCTCTCGCGCTCCTGACCACAGGCCTTCAGAAACGTATGAAGATTCGAGCGGTTGTCGTCTGTCAGCGGCACCTGGCGCAGCCACTCGCGCAGCAGTGTGTCGCCTTGCGCGTGCAACCGCGTATCCAGGGCGAGCACGAGCCGGCTCGCGTCCGCGCCCGCGAAGAAGTCGCGTGGCGCCTCGTATTCGAGGCGCGGAAAGCGCTCGTGCAAGGCCGGCGGCGCGCTGAGACATGCTTGTGCCACCGCCAGCGGTCCGCACAATTGCAGCGACAGAAACTCCAGGACATTCGACGGAATGGTCGGATCGCGGTGGCTCAGCAGCTCGAACTGCACGGTCGGGTCGCTCAGCATGGCGGCGGCGCGCTGCCCATCGAACTGCAGCGGCGCAGGCGATGCGACCAGGGCCAGGTCGCCGGTCCCCAAGCGAAACACCGCCACGTGCGGCAGCGCACTGCCCAGCGTGCACAGGATCGCGTGCAAGGTCTCGGATCGCATTTCGTAGGTGTGGATCCACTGGACGAGGACACCGCGCGGCGTCAAGTGCTGGCGAAGACGCTGGAAGTGTTCGAGGGTGTACAGATCTGCCACGCCGACGACCCACGGGTTCGAGGGCTCGCTGACAACCAGATCCAGGCTGTGATCCGGAAGCGAAGCCAGCACTTCGCGCGCGTCCGCCACCTGGACGCGGACGCGTGGGTGGTGCAGCACGTCGCCGTTATGGGCGGAAAAGAGACGCGCAACCTCCAGCACTGCATCGGACATTTCCGCGACGCGCACCTGCACTCTGGGATGCGACGCGATGGCCGCCGCCGTCTGGCCGGTGCCCAAACCGATGACGAGAGCCTGGCGCGCGTCGGGCTGCACGAGAAAGCCGAGGTGGCCGAGCACGACCTGCGTCGGCGCGTCGGTGGTGCTGCCGTCGCTCTTGCCGTTGCTGCGAAAGACCAAGGTCTGATGTGGATATTGCGCCACAGAGATGCTGGCGTCCTTGCCATCGCGGCGAAAGAGGATGCGGCCGTTGCGTCTGGCCCGCACCTGCGCCTGGACTTCGGCATCGCCTTTGGTGCGCGGACGAAACAGGCCAAGTTGCACGGTTTCTCCGTCCGGCGGCGCCAAGATCAGCAGCGTTGCGCCCAGCGCAGCCACCAGACCATAGGGCGTGGCCTGACGCACGGTCCACGGCAGCGGCGCGACCAGAACGGCGACGCCCAGACTGACGATGGCGGCAGCGACCAGCGCCCATTCGACGCCCAGCAACGGCATCACGAAGAAACCACCCAGCAAGGCGCCCAGCAGATTCCCCAATGTATTGGCGCCGAGCAGCCACGCCGCGGCGCGATCCGGGCGCGCACCGTACACCTGGGCCGTCGCCAGCAGCAGCGGAAAGGAAGCCCCGAGCAGGAGCGCCGCCGGCAACACGTGCAGCGCAGCCCAACCACCGCCCAGAGCGAGCATCCATGCATAGTTTTCGGGCACTGGTTGTAGTCGCGACCGCAAAGTCAGCAGTTCGATGGGCAATTGGCCGAGCCGTTCGCACAAAAGCAGGGAGGCCAGGGCAGCCAGCCATTGGCTACGGGTCAGCCACTGCACGGGATGGGCGCCGCGGCGCAGCATGCGGCTCGCCAGGGCGCTGCCGCCGGCGATGCCCGCGATGACGACACACAGCATGGCGGCGAAAGCGTAGACGGATGCACCGAGCAGGAGGCCGTAGAGGCGCGTCCAGACGACCTCGCACAAGAGCGCAGAAAAGCCGGTGAACAAGGCGGCAACCACGAGGCGCGGCACCGGAACACGGCGCCTTTCCTCTGCTGGCGACGTCTGTTGCGCGATCAGGACAGAGGGCGCCGGCGCGGTCACATCGCGCAGGATGCGCCAGGCGAGCACGGCCACCGTCAGGTCGCCCATGGCGCCCAAGGTGAGCGTCAGGTCCAGTCCGAATGATTCGATGAGCACGAAGCCCGCCAGCCCAGCTCCCGACGCTGCGCCCGCCGCGTTCGCCCAATAGCAGCGCGAGATGCGCGCCACCGAAGTCTGGGGGTCCGCACGCTCCAACCCGATGGCCAGCACCGGCAACGTCGCGCCCATCAGTGACGACAGAGGCAGCACCACCATGCCGGCCAGCAGCAGGCGCAGGCCGAGGGACGCGGGCGTGGTTGGATCGAGACGCAAATCTGTACAAACGCTGAAGACCGCGCTGGCCAACGCGGGCAGCACCAACACCCACAGGCCGACTGCGCCTTCCAGAAGCGCGTACAACCGCAGCGGCCGAGCAGTCTTGCGCAGCCGCGGACCTGCGATGCGGTCAGTCAGCAGCGCGCCCAGCGACATGCCGCCAAGAAACGTAGCGAGGGTAATGGCTTGCGACGCACCCGACGAGCCGAGGTGCAGCGCCAGCAAGCGGCCGAGCGCGACCTCGTAGACGAGGCCCGTCAGGCCGGTCAGCACCAGGAGCAGCGGGAGGACGACGTCGAGCATGGGAAAACCGTCCTCGCCAGCGCGTGGTCGCGGCGCCGACGGTAGCTTGAGAACGCACTGGAAATCAAGCGGCTTGGGCATTTGTGGCGCGGGGGCTGGCGCACTGAACATCTGTTCAGTATACTGGGAACATGTATGTTCCGCTCTGGGTCAAAAGCCACTACTCGTTCTTGGAAGGCGCTTCGCATCCCGCTGAACTGGTTAGCGAAGCGCGCTCCCTCGGCTTGCCCGCGCTGGCCCTGACCGACCGCGACGGTGTCCATGGCATCGTGCGGGCGTACGTCGAAGCGCGCGAGGTGGGCCAGAAGCTGATGACGGGGTCGCAAGTCACTGTGGCGACGCATCTTCCGCACGCGGGCACGATGACAGCGGCGGATGTGGCGGCGGTGCGCACCGAGACGCCGCTGCTGCTGGCGATGGATCGGAATGGTTACGGCAATTTGTGCCGGCTGCTCAGCATCGGCCGTCGTCGTTGCCACAAGGGCGCGTCGCTGGTGACGTGGGAGGAAGTCGCCGCGCACGCCGAAGGGCTGATTTTGCTGTGTCATGACGACGGAACAGGATACGAATCTAGCTGCAACATCAATATGATCACAAGTGATTCGTTATCTACTTATTCACGAGATCCCCTGGCCGTCATCGCCGAAGCCTTCACCAATCGCGCCTATGGCCTCGTCACCCGCCACCGCTGTGCCCAAGATGTCCAGCGCGAGCGTCGCTTGCGCAATCGCATGAAACTGTTGGGCTGGCCGCTGGTCGCCGGCACCGAAGTGCTCTACCACGCTCCAGCGCGCCGGCCTCTGCAAGACGTGTTGACCTGCATCCGCCATGGCGTGGCGCTGCATACCGCTGGCGATCGCTTGCAGCCCAATGCCGAGCACGCGCTCCTGCCCCCCGACGCTTTTGCTCGGCTCTTCGAAGATGATCCATTACTTGTCGCTCGCACATTGGACATTGCGAATCGATGTACTTTTTCTCTTGCAGACCTGCGCTACGTCTACCCGGCCGAGCGCCTGCCGGATGGCACGACGCAGCACGGTTGGCTGCGGCAACTCGTGCACGGTGGCGCGCTCGGGCGCTACCAAGGGCAGGTGCCAGACGATGTGCAGGCACAAATCGAGAATGAACTTCAGTTGATCGGTACGCTGGAGTACGACGGCTATTTCCTCGGCATGTGGGATATCGTGCAGTTCTGCAAGAGCCAGGCGATCTTGTGTCAAGGGCGCGGATCTGCGGCGAATTCTGTGGTTTGTTACTGCCTGGGCATCACCGCCATCGATCCGGTGCGCATGGGCCTCTTGTTCGAGCGCTTCATCTCCCTGGAGCGTGCCGAGCCGCCGGACATCGACCTCGACATCGAGCACGAGCGCCGCGAAGAAGTGATCCAGCATGTGTACGAGAAGTTCGGCCGCCGCCACGCCGCGATGGTCGCCAACGTCATCCGCTACCGAACGCGCTCGGCAATTCGCGATGTGGGAAAGGCACTTGGCATCGCAGAGACAGCGCTGGACCGCCTTTCGCGTCTGGCGCCGCACTACCACGATGGCGTCGACGCGGCGACGCTGCAACTGGCTGGCCTCGATCCGGAGGCGCCAGCGCATCGCCTGTTGATGCGGTTGACTCAGGAGATCCAAGACTTTCCACGGCATCTGTCCGTGCACCCCGGCGGCTTTCTGCTCGGGCACGAGCCGGTCGACACGCTGGTGCCGGTCGAGAACGCGACGATGCAGGATCGCACGGTCATCCAGTGGGACAAGAACGATGTCGAGGCGTTGGGGCTATTCAAAGTCGATCTGTTGGGTCTGGGGATGCTCTCGCAGGTGCACCGCTGCTTCGATCTGCTGCGGCAACACCACGGCGTCGATCTGTCGATGGCCACGGTTCCTGCTGAAGATTCAGATACGTATGACATGATCGACCGCGGTGACACGGTCGGCGTCTTCCAAATAGAGAGTCGTGCGCAGATGTCGATGCTGCCGCGCATGAAGCCCAAGACCTTCTATGACCTCGTCATCGAGGTGGCGATCATCCGCCCTGGACCGATTACAGGTGGCATGGTGCACCCTTATCTGCGAAGACGTGATGGAACGGAAGAGGTCGATTATCCGCACCCGAGCCTGATTCCCGTACTGCAAAAGACTTTGGGCATTCCGCTGTTCCAGGAGCAGGTCATGAAGCTGGCCATCGTCGCAGCGGATTATACGCCGGGCGAGGCGGATCGGCTGCGGCGCGACATGGCGGCGTGGCGCAAGTGCGGGCGCATCGAGGCGCACCACGACCGGCTGGTGACGCGCATGGTCGCGAAAGGCATCGATATTGCCTTTGCTGAGCGGGTCTTCGACCAGATCCGCGGCTTTGGCGAGTACGGCTTTCCGGAGTCGCACGCGGCCTCGTTCGCGATCATCTCGTATGTAACGGCCTGGCTGAAGTGCCATCATCCCGTGGAGTTTACCTGTGCGCTGCTGAACGCATGGCCGATGGGCTTCTACACGCCAGCGACGTTGGTGGAGGATGCGCGGCGGCACGGAGTGCAGGTGCTGCCGATTGATGTCGTGCGGTCGAAGTGGGAGTGTTCGTTGGAGTTTCCGGATCCGGCTCCGGTTGCGGCTCAGAGTCCGGTTTCGATTTTGGATGCTGGGAGTCCGGGCACCGCAGATTCTAAGCATCGGCCGCAAGGCCACAAAGTGCGCATGGGTCTGCGATTCGTCAAAGGGCTCAGCACGCTGCACCGCACGAAACTGACCGCGGCGCCGCCTCCGTACCAGGATCTCGACGACTTCGTGCGCCGGACCCAACTCGATCGAGCGGCGCTGGACGCGCTAGCCGAAGCGGGCGCGTTCGAGTCTCTCGGTCTGCAACGCCGCGAAGCCCTGTGGCAGACGCGTGCGGCGGCAGAGCGATCCCAAGAGACACTCGGTCTGCGACGCCACGAAAACCTTCCGTTATTCGTGCAGTTGAGCGGGCACGAAGAGGTTCTGTGGGACTATCGCCGCGCCAGCCACTCGCCGCGCGGACATCCCTTGAGTCACCTGCGCAACGACTTGCAGCGCATGCGCTTGCCAACCGCTGCAGAGGTGCAGCGCATGCCGAATCACCGTCCGGTGCGGTACGCCGGCCTCGTCATCTGCCGGCAGCGTCCGGGAACCGCCAAGGGTGTGACGTTCTTCACGTTGGAAGATGAAACAGGTTTTGTGAACCTCGTGCTCTGGCGCGAGACCTATGAGCGCTTTCGCCTGTTGGCCAAGACCTCGATCTTGCTGGGTGTCACCGGCAAGGTGCAGCGCGAGAGCGGCGTGACGCACATCATCGTGGAGGCGCTCTGGCCCGTCACGCTGGACAAGCCGGTCGACCGTGTGCGGAGTCGTGATTTCCATTGACAGCTGCGCAGAGGACACACCGCTTGGCATGCGGGGCGAGGCAGCCTACAATGCTGCGTCGAGTTCGAGGCGGAACAGATTGCCTTCCACCCGGTCTGGGGACCGGTCCAGTGAGACAACTGCGTGTGGCGAATCTGCTCAACCTGCGGCAACCGCACGGACGCCACGGTCTGCGACCGGGACGCGACCGCGACGCAGGTCATCCGCTCCGACACCGAGTTTCCGGGGCGGCTGCACCGCGGCGACATCCTGCTCGATCACTACGAAGTCCATGACCTCATAGGTGTAGGCGGCATGGGCGCCGTCTACCGGGGCGAGCAGACGTTGACACACCAGAAGGTGGCGATCAAGGTACTTTGGCGCGATCTCTCGCACGATCCTCTCGAAGTCAAACGCTTTTCCCGAGAGGCGCGCGCGGCTTCCCTGCTGGCCCACCCGAACTCGGTGCGTGTGTTCGACTTTGGCTCCGACCATGACACGCAATCCCTGTTCATTATCATGGAGTTCCTGGTTGGCCAGAAGCTCTCGGATGTGTTGCGCTTGACACCTGTCATGGCACCGACCCGGGTGGTGCACATCGCAACCTATGTCGCCAAGGCGCTGGAAGAAGCGCACCGCCGCGGCATCGTCCACCGCGACATCAAGCCGGACAACATCTTCCTGCAGGAAGTAGCCGGCGAGCAGGACTTTGCGAAAGTGCTGGATTTTGGCCTTGCCAAGTTCATCACCGGCGAGTTCGAGCGCGACAACCTGACACGCTCCGGCTACGTCGTGGGTTCGCCGGAATACATGGCGCCCGAGCAAGCCTCCGGCGCGGACGTCGGCCCCGCAGCGGACATCTACTCGCTCGGCATCGTGATGTACGAATGCCTGACGGGCCGATTGCCATTCGATGCTGCGACGACCGCGGAAGTGCTGCGCAAACACATCCTGGAGGGTCCGCCGAGCCTTGGGCTGGACGGATCGGACGACGTGCCGCTTGCGCTGCAGGAGGTGGTGCTGCGCTGCCTCAGCAAGGACCCCGCGGCGCGGCCACCGAGCGCAGATGCGTTGCGAATTCAATTGTTGCAGGCCTGTGATCGACGCCGCATGAGCGGTGCGCGACCGGCCGTAGCGGTGCAGGCGCCGACCTCCATCGAGGAGAGCAACGCCGCCGACACACCGCGGACCACGATGCCGTCGTTTGGTCACGCGCGCTCCGACTCCGTCGCGGCGCCGAACCTGAGCTCGCCGAGCCTGTCGGGGACGACGGACCCGCAGATCACGGCGCCCGAGCTGCCTCGCCTCGACAAGGCGCATCCGCCAGGAGTTGCGTCTGATGACGCAGGGCGCGACGCGCCGCCGCTGGCCCTGAGCCTCGATGGCGAGGAGATGGAGCAGGCTTCGGCGCGGCCGCGTGCCGGCAGCGACGGCGTGACCAACGTCGCGGTGACGCGCGCGCCGCCGTCCAAGTTCAGTTGGTGGCATGTCGGCATGGCCGTCGCAACGGTCGTCGTCATTGCGACGCTGGTGTGGGCCATGCGCTGGTAGGTCCCCGACCTTGACAGCACCCGCCGCGTGTTCTTTCCTGACCAGCCGGTCAGTCCGTCACCGGTTCGTCGCGCCCATCTCGCAACGCCGCCGGTCCAACCCAGGAAACCCCATGAATCAGCGCATGTCCATTGTCCGTCTGCAGCAGGTCGACAAGGACTACCACCTCGGCAAAGTCATCGTGCCGGCCCTGCGACAGATAGACCTCGACATCGCTGCGGGCGAATTCACCGTCATTGCTGGTCCATCCGGCAGCGGCAAGACGACGTTGCTCAACCTCATCGGCTGTGTCGACATCGCCACCCAAGGCACCGTCAGCGTCGACGGCCATGACACGGCCAAGCTGACGGAACGCGAGCTGACCCGGCTGCGCTTGGAGCGCCTCGGATTCATCTTCCAGTCGTTCAATCTGGTGGGCGTGCTGGATGCGTTTCAGAACGTCGAGTTTCCCCTGCTGCTGCAGCGCAAGCTCGGCAAGGCGGAGCGGCGCGAGCGGGTGATGGATCTGCTCAAGGCCGTCGGCATCGACAGCCACGCCCACCACCGCCCCAACGAGTTGTCCGGCGGTCAACGGCAGCGCGTCGCCATCGCCCGCGCCCTGGTCACGCAACCGCGCATCGTGCTCGCGGACGAGCCGACCGCAAACCTCGATTCCGCAACGGGTAACGCCATCGTCGACCTGATGGAGAAGCTGAACAGCCAGGGCACGACCTTCTTGTTCTCGACCCACGATCCGCGCGTCGTCGGCCGGGCCGGCCGGGTCGTCCGCATGGTCGATGGCCGCATCGTGCTGCCGGGTGCGGAGACGGCCGCATCGCTGTCCACGCAGGCTTGAGGCGCACACGATGATCCTCATTCACATCGCGCTCCGCAACCTGCTGAGCCACAAAGTCAAATCGTCGATTGTCGGTGGCCTTCTGGTCTTCGGCACCCTGCTGGTCGTCCTCGGCCAGAGCCTGCTCGGGTCGCTCGATCGCTCGATGTCGACTTCCATCGTCAACTCGATGTCCGGTCACATCCAGGTATATTCGAAAGACGCCAAGGATCCGCTTGCCTTGTTTGGCGGCATGGGTGGCGGCAACGAAATCGGGCACCTGAGCGACTTTCCCAAAATCCGCAAGACCATCGAGGCCTTGCCGGGCGTGGCGGCCGTGGTGCCCATGGGTATCGATCAAGCTGTCGTGTTTGGCGGCAACATCCTCGATGTGCAGCTCGAACAGTTGCGGGCTGCGGAAAAGGCCAAGGATCGCCGACGCATCCTTACGCTGCGCGCCCACGTTCGCCGCATCGTCGGCATGCTGGAGAACGAACTCAAGAATCTCAAGGGATTCACCGACGAGAGCCGGCTGACCGAAGAGATGCGCCAAGGCATTCGTGACCTTCCCGGCGTGGTCGCGGATGCGTTCTGGGACAGCTTCGACGCGGATCCGCTGGGCCATCTGGAAGTCCTCGAGAACAAGATCGCGAAGTTGGCCATCGGCGAAGACATGTTCTTCCTGCGCTACATCGGCACGGACACGGAGCGTTTCCGTAAGGTATTCGACCGTTTCGAGATGGTGGACGGCATGCCGATTCCGCCTGGCCAACGCGGCTTCCTGTTCAACAAGCTGACGTACGAGGAGCAGGTCAAGCACAAGACCGCGCGCCGTCTGGACAAGATGAAGGATCGCATGGCCGAGGGCTTCGCCATCGCCAAGGACGAGGAACTGCAGCAGGCGATCAAGCTCAACCGTTCACAATACAAAGAAATTACCTACCAGTTGGACGACGACGCCGCCGCCCTCGTGCGTGCTGCCGTGCAGAAGGAGCTGGGCAGCACGGAGGCAGCGCTCGAGAAATTGGTGGATGCGTTCATGAACATGGACGATTCGAATTTCGCTAGACGATACAAGGTCTTCTATGACGTTGTCGCTCCGAAACTGCGCCTCTATGCGGTCCGGGTCGGCGACACGATGACGATCAACGGCATGACACAATCGGGCTACTCGACTTCAGTGAATGTCAAGGTTTACGGAACGTTCCGCTTTCGCAGCCTGGACCGCTCGGCACTCGCCGGTTCGGCGAACATCACGGATCTCATGACCTACCGCGATCTGTTCGGCTTCATGACTGCCGACAAACGGTCTGAGATTGAGCAGTTGCAGAAGGACAGCGGCATCAAGCAGGTCACACGTGAGGATGCCGAGGCCGACTTGTTCGGCGGCGCTGCCGGCGAAGAAGTCACTGACACGACAGGTGTTACGCCAACAGATGCGCCGGCCGCCGCCACGCCGGCCAGCCTGGCCGCGACAGCACCGCCGGCTGACAACGCACGAACTTTTGCCGCGTCGCTGCAACAGCGTGTCTACAGCCAGGACGACATCGACAGCGGCATCGTGCGCAACGCCGCGATCATGCTGAAGCCTGGAGAAAACGAGCGCGACCTCATGCAACGCATCAAGGACCTCAATGATCGCGAGAAGTTGGGCCTGCAGGTCGTCGACTGGCGCACCGCATCTGGCATCGTCGGCCAATTCGTCGGTGTCATCTATGCCGTGCTGGCGACCTCGATCCTGGTCATCTTCATCGTCGCATTGGTCATCATGAACAATTCCATGGTAATGGCCACGATGGAGCGCACGCGCGAGATCGGCACCATGCGCGCCATCGGCGCACAAAGAAGCGAAATCCTGAAGATGTTCGTGGTCGAGGCCTTGGTCATGGCCGTGGTCTTCGGCTCTGCCGGGTGCGCGATCGCCGGTGCCATCGTGACGTGGCTCGGCCAGGTCGGGATCGTAGCGCGCAATGATTTCATGATCTTCCTGTTTGCCGGTCCACGCCTTCACCCGTTCCTCAGCCTCACGCACATCGTCGTCGCCTTTGTCGTGGTCTTCCTGGTGACGCTGATTTCGACGCTGTACCCGGCCCTTCTCGCTACGCGAATCACGCCGCTCGCGGCCATGCAGGATGCCGAATGATCACGTTGCTTCGCATCGCAGTTCGTAATCTGTTGCAACACCGAAAGCGCACCCTGTTGCTGGGCGCCGCCATCGCGATGGTCACGCTGCTGCTCGTACTGCTGTCGGCCCTGCTCAACGGCATGCAGGCGACGATGCTCAAGACTGCGACCACTTTGATGTCCGGCCACGTCAACGTTGCGGGCTTCTACAAGGTCACGTCCGGCATGGCGGCGCCCGTGGTGACGGACTACGCGAAGATCAAGGAAATCGTCAAGAAGGAGACGCCGGGGCTGCAATCGGTCGTGCTGCGCGGGCGCGGGTGGGGCAAGCTGGTCAGCGATGTGTCGTCGCAGCAGTCCGCAGTGACGGGCATCGACATCGCGGAGGAAAAGAACTTTCGCGAAGTCGTGCAGGTCGCGCACGGCAGCGTCGAGGGTCTCAAGAATCCGCATACGATCCTGATTTTCCAGTCGGTGGCGGATCGCCTCGAAGTCAAGGTCGGGGATCGCTTGACGATTACCTCACAGACGTTTCGCGGTGCCAGCAACACCGTCGATGTGGAGATCGTGGCGATTGCCAAGGATCTTGGCATGTTCTCCAGCTTCAGCTCGTATGTGCCCCAGGACACGATTCGCGACCTGTACCTGCTGGACAAATCGACAACCGGCGCCATCCAGATCTACCTCAAGGACGCGGATCAGGCGGAGGCGGTCGCGGTGCGCCTGGAAACCGTCTTGGCCAAGCACGGCTACCGCATGATGGATCGCCTGGCCGAGCCCTTCTTCCGCAAGTTCGACATGGTCAAGCGTGAGGATTGGACAGGCCAGAAGATCGACGTCACGACGTGGATTGACGAAATGATGTTCATGCGTTGGGTGCTCATCGTGATGCGAGCCTTGATTGGCATCCTCGTCAGCGTGCTGCTCGTCATCATCGTCATTGGTGTGATGAACACGCTGTGGATGGCGATTCGCGAAAGAACCCGCGAGATCGGGACACTACGGGCCATCGGCATGGATCGGCGCGTGGTCTTGCAAATGTTCGTGTTGGAGGCTGGCGTGCTGGCGGTGACAGCGACTGCTGTCGGGGTGGCGCTCTCCGTGGTGCTGATCGCCGGCATGAATGCAGCGCATCTGCCTGTCAGCAAAGGTTTTCAGATGTTCTTGATGTCGGACACGCTGCACCTGATTGTCGATGTGCCGACCGCGGTGCGCTCCCTGCTGATTATTTCCGTTGTGACGACGCTGGGTTCGTTGCAGCCGGCATGGCGCGCGGCGCGGATGCAGCCGGTCACGGCGATGCATGCGAATTGAACGCTTGTGAATGTGGAGGTTTGCATGAAGTTCGGGTGGCGCGCGGGGCTGGCGGCTTGGGCGATCGCGATGCCGGGCACAGCGTGGGCCGATGCACCAGTGGAAGCGGAAGAAAAACCAGCCGTTGAAGCTGCCAGGCCGCTGGATGCGGCCGGTGCGTTGGCCCTCGTGCGACAGATTGACGACCGGCAGCGCAACAGCGGCGACTACAAGACGCAGGTCTACATCGAGCGCAAGGAGCGCAGCAAGAACGACGTGGTGTTCGAGGCCGTGGTGTACCGGCGCGACGCGGACGACAAGCTGATGATCCTGTTTTCGGCGCCCAAGGCCGAAAAGGGTAAGGGCTATCTGCGCATCGAGAAGAACCTCTGGATGTACGATCCGACCGTGGGCAAGTGGGAGCGGCGCACGGAGCGCGAACGGATCGGCGGGACGGATAGCCGCCGTGCCGACTTCGATGAATCGCGACTCGCCGAGGAGTACGGTATCGAGTACAACGGCTTGGAGAAGTTGGGGAAATTTGACGTGCACAAGCTCACGCTGAGTGCCAGGAAGGGTGTGGATGTCGCCTATCCGAAGCTGGTGCTGTGGGCCTCGACCGCATCGGGCAATGTCCTGAAACGCCAGGAATATGCCGCCAGCGGCAAGCTGATGCGGACGACCTACACGCCCAAGTGGGCCAAGAAATTCAGCCAATCCAAGGGTTCGGATGTGTGGACTCCCAAGGAGATTCGCATCTTCGATGAAGTAGAGAAGGGCAATTCCACGATCATCCTCTTGAAAGAGCAGGACTTGCGGTCACTGCCGGCCAATCTGTTCACCAAGGCTTGGCTCGAAGCGCAGTCGCGCTGACGCGGCGGAGGCAGCATGCGTTGTGGGCGACTTGCGGTGATGGCGGCGTTGTCCCTCGGCGCCCTGCCAGCTTGGGCGGGCGAGCCGGCCAAAGATGACAAATCGCGCGAAGATGCAATGTTCGGGGACGACGAGCCTGCCGCGAAACCAACGCCTGCTGTGCCGGCGGCGAGCGCGGAACCCGAGGCGGCCGATCTCGGCGATGAGCGCATGATCGGCGCAGCGGTCGAGAACACGGAATTGCTGGAGAAAGACCGCACACAAATCGGCGGCTTCTTCTACACGCGCGGCGGGGCAGGCTACAGTGAAGGCATCAAGATCTCTGATCTTTCCTTGTCGAACTCGACGTTGATGGACACCTACATCGACTCGCGGCCCAACGACCGGCTGCGCGCATTCGTTCGCGGGCGCGTTTTCTACAATCCGCTTGCCGACATGCCCACCGTCACCGGCAACCTCGCGGGTCCGACGATGAATGCCTTTGGCAGTTCGACCTGCACCGGCGAAGTCTGTCCATCCCTGGTCGAAGCCTGGACCAAGTTCGACCTGGCGCGCAGGGTCTTCGTGACGCTCGGCAAGCAGCCGGTGCGCTGGGGGGCGACCCGCATCTGGAATCCGGTCGACGTCGTCAATACGCAGCGGCGCAACGCCCTGGCTTTGTTCGATGAACGCGCGGGCGTCCCGATGCTGAAGCTGCATGCGCCGTTCGACGGTTTTCTGCGTTCGAACCTGTACGGCATCGTGCTGATCGACAACGCCGTGATGCTCGACAAGTTGGGATTCGCCGGCCGCTACGAATTCCTGTTGGGTCCCGCTGAGATCGGCTTGTCGGCGTTGGCGCGGCCCGGATCCGACCCCAAAGTGGGTATCGATGCATCGTCGAGCGTGCTCGACCTCGATGTCGCGGCCGAATGCGGCGTGATCCTGGCCCACAATGACCCGCGTTGGCAGGCGTCGGCCAATGTCAGCTACACGTGGGCGTATGCGGAAGACGACAACTTGACGATTGGTCTCGAGTATTTCCACAACGACCAGGGTGTGCCGAGCGCCGACTATGTGGCGCGTCAAAATGTCGCCGCGATCAACCAAGCGATCACGAGCGGTTCGACTTCGGGCGCGACATTGCCGGCGTTCACGTTCCTGTACACCGGTCGCGACTATGGTGCGTTGATTGCGGTGCTGACCTCGCCAGGCAGTTGGAACGACACCAGCGTCACGTTGACCGGGATCAGCAACCTGACGGACAAGTCCTTGACTGGACAATTGATCCTGAGCACGCTCGTGCTCACGAACCTGTCGGTCCAGGCGTTCGTTGCCGTGACCAATGGCGATGGCGAGCTGGGCGGGTATGTGGGCGCGTTGAAGGCACGGGCTGGCGATGTGAAGCTCAAGCCCGTTGCCGAGGCGCTGGCAGGACTGCACCAGCCGGTCGGTCAAGCCGGATTGGCCTTGCGGCTCAACTACTAGGAAGCACGACGATGCGCCACGCTGCCAGGATTGGATCAGGTCCGGGCCTTGCGCTCCTGGCTTGCTGGGCCGCGGCCTGTGCAGCGGTGGCGCCCACGACACCAGCGCCGCCGGTCGACGTACATGCCGTCACCGGTGGCGCGGATGGCGCTGCGGCCGACGCCGCTCCGGCGGATGGTGCCACGGCGGACACGGGTGCCGTGGATACCACGCAAGCCGACGCAGAGATTGGGGATGTGGCAGTGGCGGATGTGGCGGTGGCGGATGCGGCAGCCGCGGACGCGCAACCTGGGGATGGCGCGGCGACCGAGGTGTCTGAACCGGACGTTGCGGGCCCAGGAGACGCTGCAACGGGGGACGCCGTCGATGCACCAAACGCGGTAGATGCCTGCTCGCTGCAGGTCGAGAGCTGCAACGGCAAGGACGACAACTGCAATGGCCTGACGGACGAAGACGGCGATGTTGCATGCGACGACAGCAACGGTTGCACGGTCGATGGCTGCACGCAGGGCAAGTGCGCGCACGGCAAGATCTCGTCGTGCGGCGATGGCGCGTGCGCAGGCGGATGCGGCGAGAGCTACGGCACCTGTCCGGGCGACTGCCTGGCGACGGGCTGCGGCAACGGCGCCTGCGAAATTTCCGATGGCGGCGCGGCCACGTGCCCGGCGGATTGCACGGTGACTTGTGGGGACTGCGTGTGCGGGACCGGCGAGAACGGTGCAAACTGCCCCATGGATTGCGGGACTTGCGGAGACGGTACCTGCAGTGTCTGCGGCGACGGGGCCGAGGCTGTCACCTGCCCGATGGACTGCGGCGCGGTCGCGCTGGCGGAATGCACGCTCGCCTGGGTCGACTTCTGTAACGACGGATCGCCGTGTACCAAGGACGGCTGCGCCCTAGGCAAGGGCTGCGTCCACACGCCGCTCGCTGGCAAGTGCAGCGACGGCAGCGTGTGCACGGTCGGCGATCACTGCGACGGCGGCGTCTGCTTGCCTGGCTCCGCGCTGACCTGCGACGACAGCAATCCTTGCACCACCGACAGTTGTGGATCGACCAAGGGCTGCGCCCACGGCAACGCCGACGGAGCGACGTGCGGTGACGGCGACGCTTGCACGCTTGGCGACGCGTGCCAGGGCGGCACCTGCCTATCCGGGGTGGCCAAGGTGTGCGAAGACGGCAACGTCTGTACGGACGACGCCTGCGCAAACGGCGCGTGCGTCGGCCTGGCCAACGCGGCTAGTTGCACAGACGGCAACGGTTGCACGGACGAGAACTGCGCCAGCGGCGCTTGCGTGGCTTTGCCCAACGCCGTGACCTGCGACGACGCCGACTTGTGCACGGTGGGCGATGTCTGCCAGGACGCCGTCTGCCTGGGCGTGGGAGCCACCAGCTGCGACGACGAAAATGGATGCACGCTCGATAGTTGCCAACCTGTCAGTGGCTGTGCGCATTTGTCGGCGGACGGCACCGCGTGCTCGGACGACGACGCCTGCACGGTCGGCGACGCGTGTGCAGGCGGGGCGTGCAACAGTGGCGCACCGATGGCGTGCGGCGACGGCAACGACTGCACCGACGATGCATGCGCAGGCGGAGCTTGCGTGAATGCCGCCAATGACGCGACGTGCACGACCGGGGATTTGTGTTCCGCGGGCGAGGTCTGCGGCAACAGCAGTTGCGGGTCGACTGGCGCGAAGGACTGCTCAGACGGCACCGTCTGCACCACCGATTCCTGCGACGCAGCCAGCGGCTGCGCACATCTCGCCATCCCTTGCGAGGACAGCAGCGTTTGCACGACGGATTCCTGCGATGCTTCAAGCGGCTGCGTCTTTGCCGCTGTCGAGGCGGGCGTGGCGTGTGGCGGCATCAAGTTGTGCAACGGCAAGGGCGCCTGCCTTGCTCCGACCGCGTATGCCGGCATGGTCTTCATCCCTGCGAGTTCCTTCTGGATGGGCTGCAACGCTGGCAACGATTTCGGTTGCGCCGCGGACGAGAAGCCGCAGCACAAGGTGAACCTGTCGGCGTACTACCTCGACGCCACGGAAGTGACGGTGGCGGACTACAAAGCGTGCGTCGATGCGGGCAGTTGCACGGCGCCTGGCAGCGTGCAACCGGCAAAGTGGGCGACGTATCCCGACCTGCTGGATCACCCCGTGAACTACGTCCAGTGGTCGCAGGCCCAACAGTTCTGCAAATGGCGCGGCGCGGAATACGACTTGCCGACCGAAGCGCAATGGGAAAGGGTTGCGCGCGGCAGTTGCGAGGACAATGGCAGCACAGCTGGCGATGCGACCTGTGCAGCGGCGATGCGCAGGTATCCGTGGGGCGACGTGCTGGCGACGTGCAACCTTGCGACCTTCCAGGGCTGCGTCGTGCCGGACGCGACGATGGCCGTCGGCTCCACGCCCGCTGGCGACAGTCCGGATGGCGCCCACGACCTGGCTGGCAACGTCGAGGAGTGGATGCGCGACGGATACTTTCCCTACCTGGACGGCGAACAGACCGACCCTTCCATGCCCGCGGGATCGACGCGCGTCGTGCGCGGTGGAAACTTCTACGTCAGTTCGGTGGCTGGCGTGCGCGCCGGCTTGCGCACGCACTATGCACCGACCGTCAGCTACGCCACGCTGGGCTTGCGCTGCGCAAGAACATTTCCCTAGATATCAGTCGTATAATCAAAGCGGAAGTGCAGCATCAGGAACACCTGGCCGACATGCCAGATCGACTTGTCGTCCCAGCCACCCATCTCGAATACGCCGCCGCCGATCTTCTGCGGCACGTAGAACTGCGACATCCAGCCCATGCTGAGGAGAAACGCATCGGTGACGGGAATCTCCCAGTGCAGCGTCAGATCGATGCCAGGCCGCAGCAGGTGCGTCGACGCGAACACGTCCGAATGGATGAAGGTATAGGTCAGGATGAGCCCCAGGCTCAGATCGAGGTTGGTCTGGCGGCGCGCGAGTGGCAAATCCAGCGCCACGGGCCGCCATGTCGCGCCGTACATGCCGGTGTGCGCAACCTTGGGCGAGATCGTCAGGGAATCCGGAATCAGGATCGAAGGCCGGTAGCGGTATTCGTCGAAGCCCAGCGCCATGGCCTGGTACTGCTTGGGCACGCGGTTGATGTGCGCGGCGATGAAGTCGTGGTCGAGGATGGCCGCCAGCGAGATCTTGACGCCAGAATGGGCGATCTGGTCGCGGCCGAGGTCGCCCGTGAACCAGTGCGCGGCCGGGCCGATACCGAGGTCGACAGGGGCGGTGATTTCTTCTGCGCTGAGCAGGCTTGGGCGCAGGAGGCTTGGGCACAGGAGCAGGGATGCGAGTAGGGGTAGCGAGCGACGCATGGTGGGGCTCCGGTCTGATCGCTTCTGGGCTCAGCAGTTGTCAAGGCGTCGCTACCATGGCACACCGGCACGGTCAAGAGATGCGCGACACGGTCCAGCGACATGGATCGTAGACCCGGAGCGGTCTACAAGTAAGCCCCGGTCACGTATTGGCGCACCATCCGCTGCGTATTGAAAAAGCTCGCATTGATCGCAATCGCGTGCCGCATCACATCCAACCAGCACTGCGGCGCATCGCGGTATGTGGGCAGGATCTTGTGCTCCAGCTTGTCGTACAGTTCGGAAGCCTCGGCGTCGTCACCGCCGGATTCCTGGCCGTCGGTGCCGATGGACCAGCCGGTGATGCCTTCGATGTGGCCTTCCAGCCACCAGCCATCGAGTACCGAGAGGCTCGGTACGCCGTTGTGCGCTGCCTTCATGCCGGAAGTGCCGGATGCTTCGAGTGGTTTGCGTGGCGTGTTGAGCCACAGATCCACGCCGCCGGTCATCAGGCGCGCCATCGTCATGTCGTAGTCGGCGAGGTAGACGATGGTCACGTCTGGCGCCAGCGCGCGTGCCATGGCAAAGACATGCTCGATCAACCGTTTGCCAGGCTCGTCGGCCGGATGCGCCTTGCCGCCGAAGATCAGTTGCAGACCGCCGGACGCTTGCGCGATGCGCCGCAAACGCTCGGGATCATGAAAGACGAGATCCATGCGCTTGTAACCCGTCGCGCGACGCGCAAAACCAATCGTCAATGTCTGCGCCGACAGCAGCAGTCCCGTGCGCTGTTGCACCAAGGTCAGCAGTGCCGCTTTTGCCTGCGCGTGCGCCTGACCGATTTCGCCGCCATCCAGGCTCATGGCGTAGCGCAACGACATGGAATCCGTACGCCAACCGGGGATGTGCTTGTCGTACAGCGCGCGAAAGGCGTCGCAGGTCCAGGTCACGCTGTGCACCCCGTTGGTGATGGATTCGATGGGGTAGTCGGGAAATTGTGTGTGGGCAAATTCGCTGTGGCGTTTGGCGACGCCGTTGACGTAGTGGCTCATCGCCAGGGCCACGCGCGTGGTGCGCAAGGCGTCGTCGCCGCCGAGCATGCGCACGAGATCCATCGGAAAAGCTGGCGCGAGCAGCGAAGCCGCCAGGCCGAGGTCGAAACGGTCATAGGCCGCGGCCACGGGCGTGTGCGTGGTGAAGACGCAAGCGTGGCGCACGGCATCGAAATCCCACGCGCCACGGGCTATCTGCGTCTCGCGCAGCAATTCCAGGACCAGTAGTGCGGCGTGGCCTTCATTCATGTGGAAGCGCTCGGGCCGATAGCCGAGCTGGCGCAGCATGCGCACGCCGCCGATGCCGAGCACGATTTCCTGAGACAGCCGCACGCTATCGCCATCGGCGTAGAGGCCTTGAGACAGGGCGCGATCTTGCGGGGCGTTGCCGTCGAGGTCGCAGTCGAGCAGCAACACGGGAACGCTGACGCCGCCATGGCTCTGCACGTCGTACCGCCATGCGCCGACATGGACTTCGCGCGTACCGAGGTTGACCGTGACGGTGTCGGGCAAGCGCTGCAGGTGCGCTTCGGGCTGCCAGGCCATCGGCAGCTCGGTCTGGCGGCCATCGAGATCCAGCACCTGATGGAAGTAGCCTTGGCGATAGAGCAGCGAGACGCCGACAACGGGAATGCTGAGGTCTGCACAGGCCTTGAGCGTGTCGCCGGCCAGAACGCCCAGGCCGCCACTGTAGGTCGGTATGGCGGGATCGATGCCGATTTCCATGGAGAACCAGGCGATGCGGCCGGCGGCGGGTGCGCGAATCTCCACCTCGCCGGCGTGGGCGTAGCCGTCGGGATCCTGCTGGAAGCGGTCGCGGCAGATGAGGGAGCAAAAGGCGAACATCAGGCCGCCGTGCTCGACGCGAAGCGCGCTCGATTCATCGACGGACATGCCGCACACGGGGTCGCGCACCATGGAGCCTCGGCAGACAATGTGGATGGACCGAGGATGAGCCGATGTGCTCGAGGCGTCAATCTCGCAGAAAGACCGGGCGCACGAGTGACGGCGAGCGCTACCGCATGCCCATCAAACCACGGCCAAAATCGCCGATGATCTGGTAGGTCGGCCCGGACAGGCCGCCTTCGAGCACGGCCATGCTGCCGAAGAACATCACGGTGGCGAGGCCAAGACACAGCGGTGCGGCCAGAACGAGTTCGACCTGCGCCTTGCGCGGCCACGCGGCACCTTCACCGATGCCGTGGCGGTCCTGCACCCAGAACAGGCCCAGGCCAAAAGGCATCAGCGCGGAAAACCAGGCGACGTAGTTGATGATCGGCACGCCGAGGTAGAAGGGCGGCAAGCGCAGGTCCCAAGTCCAACAGCCGCTGGCGGTGGCGATGGGATCGATCTGCAAATCGAAGAGTACTCCGCACATGGCGAAGACCACGCTCGACCAAACCGCCGATCGGCGCAAGCGCGGGAAGGAGCGGCGGGCCTGCCAGGTCAGGAAGGCGCAGGCGTAGATCACCATGACCCAGCCGAGCATCGTGGCAAGGGGTGCGACACAGCCGGGAAGGTAGAGGCGGTAGGCCATCTCCGCGAAGTACCCCATGAAAATTCCGCCATTTTCTAGGGCTGTGCCGTAGAGCAGGCCGGCGCCGAAGAAGACACCGACGGTGCCGCGGCCGTGGGTCCAGGCGTGGATGCCCAGGGGGATGAAGGCAAGGAAATTGCACACCTCGTAGAGGTGCAGCAGGCTTTGGCGGTCCATGGGGGTGGGCCGACGGCCAACGGCGGTGCCGAGCAACAGGAGGGCGCCCGCGGCGCTGGCGGCCAGCAACAGCGCGCGTGGACGATGGATGCCGGGCGTATCGCCGGCACGTAGGGCGTAGAAGGCGACAAACATTGCGTACGGAAAGACGGTGGGCCACGCCAGATCCCAGCGCGGGCCGCCGAGGTTGGACAGCGTGGTGTTGAGCATCGAGGCTGCAAGTAGCAAGACCATCCAGGCCGGGTATTGTTGCGCGAATTCCTCCCACGCAAGGCGCGCAGTGCTCGGACGGGCGGGCAGGGCGACGGCGGCGGATTCTGGCGTCATCGGTGGTCCATGGCAGGCGATTGCCAGGGATGGAGCATCGTGAGCCCAGCCCGCTCCTGTCAAGCACGCCGATCGAAAGGGCGCTTGCGAAGATGCCGCGCCCCGGCTAACGTGTCCCCGTGATGAATCTTCGTGCGCACTCATCCAGCCTTGTCCTTCGCAGCCTCGCTGCTGGAGCTGCGTTTTTGCTGCTGGCACAGTCGGTCGGCATCAATCTTCTGTGTTTTTGCGGATCTTGCGAGCTGAGCCAGTCCATCGGCGTGGGCAACGCAGCGCCTGAGCACCCCTGCTGCCGGGAGGCAAGGGCGCGCGAACGACTGGAAGCCAGCAAGCACACGACGGTTTCCGGCCCGCATCGCTGCTGTGCCGACGACCATGCCCTGACCCGAGTCGACGCCAATGTCCGGGATCGCGATGCAAATGCAGCGCCTGATTCGGCGCCGGTGTTTGTGGCGCTGCACCACGCATTCGCCGCCGCGTTGCCGCAAGCTCGCACCGTGGCCGCGTCCCTGCGCAGTCGGGCCCCGCCGAACCGATCGGCATCGGCTCTCTATCTGCAGCATGCTTGCCTTCTGATCTAGACCGAGACGGCCCGGCGTCTTGCGCGAGCGATTCCACGGCGACGTTGGCCGGGATCGCGGCGGCCGCTTTCCCTTCAGACGACCAGACGAAACGGACCCGCTCAACTGCGCGCGGTTGCGCATCCAGCGGAAAGTCCAGCGATGGCATGGAGCAAGATCATGAAGGATAAGATGAAACAGTGGAAGAACACGGCGAGCCGGTGGGTGCTCGCGCTGCTGCTGCTCGGCGTGGCGGCGGGCTTGGGCTGGCTGATTGTGCGGCAGGGTCATGCGGACGCCGTGCAGGCTCAGCGTGCCACCTACACCTGCCCGATGCACGGCGACGTCAGGGCGCACGAGCCAGGAAAATGCCCGACTTGTGGGATGTACCTCGCTCGGATGCCAGCCATCGATCCGACCGCAGCTGCGGCCGCGGCTCCCGTCCCGGTCCAGGCAGCCGCCAATCCGACGTTGCTTGCCGCCTACGCAGCGCTCTACGAACCCTTGGTCACAGGCGATGCTGCAAAGGCGCACGACGCGGCGGCGGCACTTGCGGCAGCGGCAGCCGACGACGGGCAACTGGCTGCTGCACTGCGTGATTTTCCAACAGATCTCAAGGGTGAGCGCGCTCGCTTCAGCGCCGTTTCCGAGCGCCTCATCGCGCGCGCTGCCGCAGATCCCGACGCGGCCAACAAACTCGAGGTCGTCTACTGCTCGATGGCACCGGGCCGATGGCTGCAACCCGCGGGGCCTGTTCGCAATCCCTACTTCGGCGACGAGATGTTGGCCTGTGGCGAAGTCCAAGGCAGTCCAGCCGCCGCCGGGAGCAAGCCATGACGCGCCACGGTGCAGTCGCGCTCCTCTTCGGTCTGTCGCTGACCCATCACGCCGCTGCGGACGAGCCGCAATCGCCATTGGCCCAGTTGATTCAGGATGCTGTTGCGCACAATCCAGATCTCGCCGGGGCGCGCGAGCGCATCCAGGCCGAGCGCCAGCGCGGGCCTCAGGCATCGAGCTTGCCCGATCCGATGGTGTCGATCGGTTATCAGAACGACGGGTTCACGTCCTTGCCGCTGGGCACGATGATGACGACGTACTTCTCGCTGATGGCGACACAACCGCTGCCGTATCCGGGCAAGCGACAGGCGCGCGAGCAGGCGGCAGCGGCGGGTGTGGATGTCGAGCGGGCCCGGGTGGGGCGCCTGCTGCGCTCGTTGGAGGCCGACGTGTCGCGCGGCTACGTCGGATGGCTGCTGGCGCTCGGCCAGGCAAAGTTGCTCAAGGCGCAAGAGGCACTCTGGCAGAAAGCCGAGGCCTTGGCCCGCACCCGCTATGAAGTGGGTCAAGGCAGCCAGACCGATGTGCTGCGCGCGCAGTTGCAGCGAACGCGCCTCAAACAGAACCGCGTGACCTTGGAGGCCGAGGTGGAGGTGCGCCGTATCGAGTTGAATCGCCTCGCAGTCAGGCCGCTGGACGCGCCGCTGGCGACGTCGGAGCACATCGAAAACCTGGCCCTGCCCGCGGTGCTGCCGGATGCGGTGACACGGGCCCTGGCCGAAAGTCCGGATGTAGCGATGGCGCAGGCCAGTCTCGAACAGGTGGAACGCCGTGTCGCGTTGGCGCGCATCGAGGCCAGGCCGGACTTGTCCGTGACTGCCGGCATCATGCCGCGCGGCAAGCTGGAGCCGATGTGGCTGCTGTCTGTCGGTGGCAATCTGCCGATTCATTCGGGAAATCGGCAGCAGCACGCCGTGTCAGAAGGGCTGCACCAGCGCGCTGCCGCGCAGCAAGCCGCCGAAAGTGTGCGTCAACTGGTCGTGTGGCGGACGCGTGATCGCATGGTACAGTTGCAGTCCGTGCTCGAAACCTGCCGATTGTACAAAGGTCTGCTGGCGCAATCGGAGGCGACGTTGAAGTCCTCGTTGACGCAGTACGGCGTCGGGCGTCTGCCATTTGCGGCGGTCTTGGATGCCGTTGGCGGGCAACTCGGCGATGAAAGTGCGTATCTCGCTGCGCTTGCGCAGGCCCAGGCCTTGGCCATTGCGCTGCGCGAGATCGACCTCGGACCCACACGCGCCATCGGCAGCGGGGGCGCGATGGCTGCTGCCGCGCTGCCCGGCGCGGGCGCCGCCATGCCCAGCAGCGGCGGCAGTTCAATGGCCGCATCCCCCGACAGCCCCGCTGAAGCCGGCGCCAGGCCCTCGATGTGAGGAGATCTGTTACATGACGAATGACAAAGCAACTGCAGCTGCAGACACACACTTCGGAAAGAGTGTCCTGCTTCTTCTTGTCGGCGTCGCGATTGGTGCCGGCGGTATGGTGGCCTATGGGCGTTTGGCGCCACCAGCGCAACGTCCGCCCGAAGCGCAGAAGGCGATGTACCATTGCCCGATGCACCCGACCTATACTAGCGATCGGCCAGGAGATTGCCCGATTTGCGGCATGAAGCTGACGTTGATCGGATCAGACAAGTCGTCAGAACAGAAGCCTTTGTTCTATCGATCGCCGATGGATCCCAACCGCACCTCGCCAGTGCCGGCCAAGGACGAGATGGGGATGGATTACGTGCCTGTCTACGAGACGGCTACGGCGACGGTCGACGGCCTGACGACGGTGCAGATCTCGGCAGAGCGTCAGCAACTTCTTGGCTTGCGCAGCGTCGCGGCGGCCGCCGGACCCATCGGCGCCAGTTGGAAGACGACAGCGCGAGTCGCCGCAGATGAGCGGAAGGTCCGCCGCATTACGTTGAAATTCGAAGGGTTCATCGAGAAGCTCCAGGGCGTGCTGGTGGGGCAGGCGGTCAAGAAGGGTCAACCGCTGGCGACGCTGTTCAGCCCCGAACTGCTCGGCGCGGAGAACGAATTCGTTCTCGCGGTGCAGACCGACAAGGCGACCGGTGGCAGTTCCGCCTTGGCCGAAACGGCGCGCACGCGTCTGCAACTGCTTGATGTGCCGAATAGAACCATCGATGCACTGGCGCGCGGCGCCAAGGCGCCAAGGAGCTATACCGTCACCGCCACCGCCAGCGGCATCGTCACAGCCGCGGCAGCCATCGAAGGCAGCCGCGTCGTGCCGGGCGATGCACTTTTCGAAATCAGCGACTTGAGCCGGGTATGGGTCTTCGCCGATGTGCGCATGCCCGACCTCGCGCGCGTGCACATCGGCATGTCTGCAACGGTTTCGCTCACATCGTTGCCTGGTCGCAGCTTCCCGGGCACGGTCAACCTCATCGATCCGATTGTTGACGCCAAGACCCGCACGGTGCGCATCCGCATCGCCGTGGACAACCCCCAGGGCGACCTGCGTCCCGATCTCTTCGGCGAAGTGGAATTGCACGACGAGCCGCACGAAGGATTGCGCATTCCCAGCGACGCAGTCGTTGATTCAGGGACGATGCAGGTGGTCTTCACGGTCCAGCCGAACGGTCACTTCGCGCCGCGCGCCGTCAAGCTCGGTGCCACCATGGGCGAGGATGTCGAGGTCCTCGCAGGACTTCAGCCAGGCGACAAAGTGGTCACGCGCGCAAACTTCCTGCTCGATTCGGAGTCGCGCCTGCAATCTGCACTCTCGTCCATGTCCGGCGGTGCCAAATGATCCACCGCATCATTCTGTTTTCGGCCAACAACCGCATCCTGGTCATCGGCGCCACGCTCGTGGCCCTCGTCTACGCGTTCTGGACGATGCGCACGATGCCTCTGGATGCCATTCCCGATCTCAGTGACACGCAAGTCATTCTGTATTCCCGCTGGGATCGCAGCCCCGACATCCTCGAAGATCAGGTGACCTATCCGATCGTGTCGAGCCTGTTGGGCGCGCCGAAAGTCAAGGCAGTGCGCGGCTTTTCCGATTTCGGCTACTCCTACGTTTACGTCATCTTCGAGGACGGCACGGATCTCTACTGGGCGCGCAGTCGCGTCTTGGAACAACTGGCGAAGATTCAATCGCGTTTGCCGCAAGGTGTGCAGACCGAATTGGGCCCCGATGCGACGAGCGTCGGTTGGGTGTTTCAATACGCGCTGGTCGACAAGACCGGCAAGCAAACGAGCGAGGCACTGCGCGCCTACCAGGACTGGTTCTTGCGGTATGCCGTGCAAGGTGTGCCGGGCGTGGCCGAAGTAGCGACGGTCGGCGGCCAGGTGCGGCAGTACCAGATCACGGTGGATCCAAATGCGCTGATTGCACAGGGTTTGACCGTCGATGATGTCACCAAGGCGGTGCGAAACGGCAACCGTGACGTCGGCGGTCGTCTGCTGGAACTGTCGGGCCGTGAACATATGGTGCGCGGCCGGGGATACGTCAAGAGCAAAGCCGACTTGGAGCAGATGGTTCTGAAGGCGAAGGGCGGCACGCCTGTGACGGTCCAAGACGTCGCCCGGGTCGAACTGGGTCCCGAGATGCGCCGCGGCGTGACGGACTTGGATGGCCAAGGCGATGTCGTGGGCGGCATCGTCGTCATGCGCCAAGGCGAAAACGCACTGCAGATCATCGATCGCGTCAAGGCCCGCCTGGCAGAGATCAAGCCATCCTTGCCGCCAGGTACGGAAATCGTCACGACCTATGACCGCTCCGAGTTGATCCACCGCGCGATCGACACCGTGACCGAGAAGCTGATTGAAGAGATGGTTGTCGTATCGTTAATCATCCTATTGTTTCTATGGCATATTCCCTCAGCGATCGTGCCCATCGTCACCATTCCGGTCAGTGTCGCGCTCGCCTTCATTCCGATGGCGGCGATGGGCCTGACGGTCAACCTGATGTCGCTCGCCGGCATCGCGATTTCGATCGGCGTGTTGGTCGACGGTGCCATCGTCGAAGTCGAGAATGCCTACAAGAAGCTGCAGTTGTGGCAAGCGGCTGGTTCGAAAGGCGACTTCCACTCGGTGCGACTGGAGGCGCTGCTGGAAGTGGGGCCATCCGTGTTCTTTTCCTTGCTCGTCATTGCCGTGGCGTTCGTGCCGGTCTTCACGCTCATCGACCAGGAGGGTCGTCTTTTCAAGCCATTGGCCTATTCGAAGAACCTCGCGATGGCCATTGCCGCGGTGCTCGCCGTGACGCTGGATCCCGCCATGCGAATGCTGTTCGCCCGCATGGAACCGTTCCGCTTTCGTCCGCGCCCCCTGGCGTGGCTCGCGACGCAGGTGTTGGTGGGTCGCTACTACGCGGAGGAGAAGCACCCGATCAGCCGTCTCCTGCAGCGAATCTACGAGCCGCCGTGCCGCTTTGTGCTGCGCCATGCCCGCCTGACCGTGCTCGTGTCTGTGCTGCTCGTCGCAGGCACGGTGCCGGCCTACCTGAAGCTGGGTTCGGAATTCATGCCGCCGCTCGACGAGGGCTCGCTGCTGTACATGCCGACCTCGCTGCCAGGCATGTCCGTGGCCGAGGCGGAGCGCACGCTGCAGACCCAGGACCGCGTGATTCGGCTGTTTCCCGAGGTGGATCGGGTATTTGGCAAGGCGGGGCGCGCGGAGACCGCCACCGATCCGGCGCCGTTTTCGATGATGGAGACCGTCATCCTGCTCAAGCCTCCGTCAGAATGGCGCGAGAAACCGCGCTGGTATTCCAAACGATTGCCGAATTGGCTCAAGCCCGTCGTGCGCCCGTTCTGGCCCGATCACATCAGCCAGGAGGAACTGGTCGCGGAGCTGGATCGCGCGCTGCAACTACCCGGAACAACGAATGCTTGGACAATGCCGATCAAGGCGCGTCTCGACATGCTCTCGACCGGCATCCGCACGCCGGTCGGGCTCAAGGTGAGCGGTGCGGACTTGAAGGAAATCGAGCGCATCAGCCTGGAGGCCGAAAAAGCGCTGCGCACCGTGCCGGGCACGCGCAGCGTCTTTGCCGAGCGCGTGGCCGGCGGGTACTTCCTGGATTTCGTCTTGAAACGAGACCAGTTGGCGCGCTTTGGCCTGACGGTGGAGGACGCCAACATGGTCCTCATGACGGCGATCGGCGGCGACAACCAAGGCGTCAGCGTAGAGGGCAGGGCGCGTTACCCAATCAACGTGCGCTATGCCCGCGCGTTCCGTGAGGATCTCGACGCGCTGCGCCGCGTGCCGGTGCCAATACCCGGCGGCGGCCAAGTGCAGATGCAGGAAATCGCCGATCTCCGCTTGGTTCAAGGTCCTGCAATGATTCGCGATGATGGCGGCCTGCTTTCCGGCTATGTGTTCGTTGATTTCGACACTGCGCAGATCGATGTGGGCAGCTACGTCGATGCAGCGCGCAAGACCATCGAACGCAAGCTGAAAGTGCCAACGGGCTACGCGCTGACGTGGAGCGGCCAGTACGAAAACATGGTGCGGGTCAAGGAACGTCTGAGGTTGATCTTGCCGCTCACCTTGCTCCTGATCTTCGGCCTGTTGTATGCGAACACAAAATCCGCGGGCAAAGCAGCCATTGTCATGCTCGCCGTGCCGTTTTCCGCGATTGGCGCCATCTGGCTGCTGTATTTCCTGGGTTACAACATCTCCATTGCCGTGTGGGTGGGCGTGATTGCACTGATGGGACTCGACGCAGAAACAGGCGTTTTCATGCTGCTATTCCTCGACATGGCGCACACGGATGCCGTGGCGCGTGGCCGCATGCAAACCCGCGGCGATCTCGTCGAGGCCATCATTCACGGCGCGGTACGCCGGGTGCGCCCCAAGGCGATGACGGTTTGCGCTGCTTTCATAGGTCTTTTGCCGATCTTGTGGTCGACCGGAACGGGTGCGGACCTGATGAAGCGCATCGCCGCCCCCATGGTGGGGGGACTTGTGACGTCCTTCGCCCTGGAGCTGCTGGTCTACCCGGCCATCTTCGAGATCTGGAAGCGGCACACAGATATGAGAAAGGCCGAGAAGGCGGGCGAGGCCCGCACGGCTTCGGTGGGGCCCGCTCCCGTGTAACCGAACG
>Ga0172369_10000336_pt1 | contig 70722 bp, 73 predicted proteins | sample LakKiv25m_FD_114539 | JGI IMG/M metagenome (GOLD analysis project Ga0172369, IMG submission 114539) | Freshwater microbial communities from Kabuno Bay, South-Kivu, Congo - kab_022012_11.25m | ecosystem: Environmental > Aquatic > Freshwater > Lake | place: Democratic Republic of the Congo... | reverse complement strand
GGGCACGCGCAAGTTCGACAAGAATACCCCTGTGATAGACGTCGTGCTCACCAGGCTTGCCATGAGGTGCCACCTGCAGCAGCCGCCAGCCACGTTCAGGGATTTGCAGGCCGCGCTGCGCATAATGAGGGACAAGCCGTTCACCTACCCGATGTACCTTAGGCTCAATGCCATGTCTCCGTTCTTTGCAGGTTATGATGATGTGATGGTGGGACTTGGCTGCTCGGAAGCGGTGCTGGGTCTCAAGGGAGTTGGAAAGACTTCTTTCACCTCGGCAAAAATCGCAGCGATTGGCACCAAGAAAAGGATACTTCCCATTGAGGACATTGAAGAAATTCCAGTGAAGGCATACAGGAAGAAAGGATTCCACATTGGCGCGGTGCAGGTGCAGTCATCCGACAGGGACGAGGTGGGCACCACTGAATTGGACCTGGTTTCCATGACCAATGCTGCACTGCGCATGGGAGACGCGTGCGTCATCATCAATGAAATCCGCTCCCGCACAGCAATACAAGGAGTAATCAACATGCTCAACACCCAGCCAGGCATTTTCCTGCTCTACAATCTGCACGCCCAGTCGCTGAAAGACGTGCAGGACAGGCTGGAAACCGTGTTTGGCATACCGGCAGCCTCGATGTTTTCCACTGACCGGTATTCGTTTTTGAAGAAGATAAGGTTCGGGAGAAAGACGCGCGTTTACAGGATGCTTGGCTTCCAGTACGAGACCGACATCAAGGAGCACAAGTTCGTGCAGGTGTTTGACCTGGAGCGTGGGGAAGACATAGACGATACCAAGCTTCGCTGCCTGTTCCTGTCCGAGCCTGCTGCAAACGCCCAGTCCCTTGCTGACGCTGACCTTGGGAAGATTGCAAAAAACCTGAAGCTGGATTTTGTGCCGCCGGCACTCGAGCGCAGGAGCGACGAGACAGGCATTTCGCCAAAGCAGTATGTGATGGAGGCGTTCCTCAAAGGCAAATTCTACTCGCAGGTTCTCGAATCTTCGGAGAAATACAATCATCCGCAGTTTTTGGAGCTTGATTTCGTGCTCAAGTGCTCCACTTCCATGAACAACATGCTCAAGCGCATACACTCCGAGACTATTGACTGGGCAAAGGTGGACAAGGAATGGTGCAAGGCATTTGCCGACCTTGTGAAGCGCGAGCTTGCCGAGGCGGCCTCGGACGTTGAAACAACAGGCGAAAAGGTTGCCAAGAAGGCTTAGCGCTTGGTTTTAAATCATTGGCTGCCTAGCTGAAAGCATCAAGGGGTGGTAATATGGTGGACATGAAACTTCTATCCAAGCTCACTGAATCTTTCGGCGTGCCAGGGCATGAGGCAGAAATTGCAGGCATCATGGTCGAGGAGTTCAAGAAAGCGGGCTACAAGGCTGAAATCGACAGGTTCGGCAACGTGATTGCGCGCGCACCTGGCGTGAAGAAAAAGCCTGTGATGCTCGGCGCCCACATGGACGAGATTGGCATGCTTGTCAAGTACATAAACGAGAAGGGATTCATACGCTTTGTCAAGGTGGGCGGCATTGACAACCGCGTGCTTGTCAACCAGCGCGTGGTGATACAGACCGACAAGAGCAGGATTTACGGCGTGATTGGCAACAAGCCGCCGCACATGCAGAAATCCGAGGAAATGAAGTCTGCGATAGACAACAAGTCCCTTTTCATAGACATCGGCGCCAAGAACAAAAAAGATGCCGAGAAGATGGGCGTGAAAATAGGCGACCCGGTAAACTTCGACATCCAGACCAAGGTGTTAAACGGGAAGCTGGTGACTGGCAAGGCGCTTGACAACCGCGTGGGCTGCTACGTGCTTCTTGACATTGCAAGGAAGGTGAAAAACAAGAACGTGGTGCTGGTCGGCACCACGCAGGAGGAGGTTTCCACATTCGGCAAGGGTGCCATGATTGCGGCATACAACCTGGAGCCATCCACATTCATTGCGGTTGACACCTCGATTGCAGGGGACCACCCGGAGATGAGCGAGGATGATGCGCTCATACGCCTGAACAAGGGGCCGGCAATCAGCCTGGTGGAGGCCGGGGGCAGGGGCAACTTCGCAGACTCGGGGCTTTCGAAAAAGTGCATCGAGGTTGCAAAAAAGGCAAAGGTGCCCTACCAGCTTGAGGTCATCGAAGGAGGGGCCACTGACGCGGCATCGGTTTACGGAGAGCGCGGCGGCATCCCATCCATTGCAATCTGCGTTCCCACGCGCTACATCCACTCCAACGTGGCAGTCTGCTCCATGGATGACATTGAGAAGACGGCAAGGTACTTGGAAAAGCTCGTGGAAGCCATTGCCTAAATCACGATGAAGGGCGTAATTTCGTTTGTGGTTGCGTCCGTTTTCCTTCTTGTTCTCGTTTCCTCAGCTGCAAAAATAGCTGAGCGCGCGCCAGACTATTCCTACCAGCAGCTGTTTGCAGCGCATGTGCAGCATGAGGCGGTGAAGGCGGCATTTTCAGATGCATTGTCCGAGGCGGGCAGGAAGGCGCTTGTCGCCTCGCAGGCGCTTGGGGCAGAGGCGCCTTCTGCAGTGAAGGCGGCGCTTTACACCTCTGCACTGGATTTTGAGGCGCAGCTGCACCAAGAAGGATATGATGCTGCGTTTTGGTGCGGCAAAGCAAGCGAGCAGGCGCGGCAAGAAGCGTCTGAGGAAATGGCAGCAGAGGGAGCATCTGTGCTGCCGCAAGGTGCGCTGCCACTTTCCGACCCGGCATGCGCAGCTGAATTTGACGTGAATCTGTTGAGAAACAAGGCGATATTGCGCAGTGGCGGCTTTTCGATTTACTCGCACAGCATAGGCTATGCAGTGCAGCTACCTGAGAATTACGAGGTTGATATGAATGGGTAAGATGCGTGGGCAGACGTCGTTGGAGGCCATTCTTGCCTTTGCCGCGCTCTTGTGCGCATTTGCCGTGCTTGCGCATGCCGCACGCGCGCAGGCAGATGCATTTGCGCGCGCGGTAGATGGCTCGGATGCAAAAGTAGCGCTTGCGCGCGAGGCGCTTTACATTGACTTGTCGGCAGAATTGCTGCCTGGCGTTGCGCTTTCACGCAACCTGTCCGGCATTCCAACTTCTGAAGGCAGGTGGCTTGCGTCCAACGCAAGCGGCGCGCTGCGCGAGCCGCTGTTCCATAAAATATCAGTGACAGGGGAAGGGAAATATTATGTGCAGAAATAAATTTGGTTTTTGGTCCATTGACGCTGCTTTTGCGCTTGTGATGTCAGTTGCAATGTTCGCAATTTTTTCAAGCATCATATATGCGGCAAGCACCTCAGCCGCGCGCGGCGCTGATGATGCAAGCAGTGAACTTGTTTGCCTCCGCTTTTCCTCCTATGCGCTGTCGCAGCTGGAAAGGGGGGAAGATACTGACTTGCAATCCGTGCTGCAAGCCACAGGCAGGAGATATGCCAGCTTGCGCGTAGGAGAAGAGTTCTCATATGCTGGGGAGAAAGGCATAGATGTTTACTGCACACAGCGGCTGATGGCAACGGAGGGGAAAATGGTGAAGATGGAGGCGTGCATTGGATGAATAGGCATCTTGCATTCTTATTTAGCCTTGAAGCTGCGTTCTCACTCACCCTTGTCATGATTGCCGCAGCCTACCTGTTCGCGTTTGTTCCGCAGCACGAAGAAGCAGGAGAATTTGCCGCTTGTTCTGATGTTGCGGGCGCGCTTGCAAAAACGCGCGCATTTTCCTCGCAGGAAAAGCTGCAGGCTGCAGTGGATGAGGCTGGTTCGCTCTTAGGCGCGTGCGTTGAAGCGGAAGGCGCAGGGTGGAATGCAAGCAGCTGCCGCGGTGCCACCAGCAACAGCAGGTTCTCCTTTTCATTCCCAGTCTGGTCAGGTGGGAAATTGCAGGATGCACGCGTGGCCTGCCACCAGGAGACATGAGCCGCCCAAGCGCTTTTTATTGTTTCCATCGCAAGCAATTCAAGGTGGTTTGCGTGAGGCTTTTCCAGATACTTGTCATGTTCGCTCTTTTTGCCGCATCCTCGTTTGCATACGACGTTGCGATAAAAGTCACAGTGGCACAGGACACGCTGGCTGTCGGCACCAATGTCACCATTGTCAAGGATGGGATTGCCCTTTACAGCGCAAAGGCAGGGATGGACGGAGTGGCAAGCTTCCAGCTTAACGACGGGAGCTATTTCGTGGTGCTGGAAAGGGGAGGCTACCCCAAGTACGTCTCAGTCTTGGAAGTATCAGGCTCCACCAATGTCACGCGCACCATGAGCCAGGGGATATCATACGCAAGCGCATATGGGCAAATAAATGGCCCCGCGGACTTTTCAGGAGTGTCAATAGGCGCTTTCCTGAACGGGAACATTGTGAAAAGGCTTTCCCCCAACAGCGGCGGCTATTATGTCATGTCTTTCCTCCCAGAAGGGGAGTATGAATTTGTTTTCACTGCGCCAGGCTTTGACGAGAAAAAATCCATTGTTTCCCTCAGGTCAGCAGAGTTTGCCGAGCTTAATGCCAAGCTCAGCAAGACAGCGGTTGCCCCTGTGGAGCCGCCGGCAATGAAGGCGCCAAGCACTGTTCCTGCAAAATCAGTGATAGAGGTCCTGATTACTGATAAGGGACAGGCAATTGCAGGCGCAAAGGTTCAGGTGCAGACCCCTGCTGGAAGCTTTGAAGCGATTTCAGGCACAGACGGGATTGCGCGCGTGAATGCTGTTCAGCCAGGCGAGTACAAGTTCGTATATGGGGCCTTGAGCGCAACCACCATTGTGCCAAAAGAAACTGGGCAGGCGCCAGTGGCACCGCCAGTTGTTGTGGAGCCTGAGCCCCAGGCGCCAGTGCAGCAGCCCCAGCAGCAGGGCAATGGCCTGGCAGCAGGGCTGGCGCTAGTAGGAGTGGCAGGGCTTATTGTGGCAATTGGCATTGTTGTTTTTGTGATGAGCAGGATGGGCGGCAAGAAAAAGCCTGAGCAGGCAACGCATGAGATGGCGACGGATGAGGCCAAGCCTGTTGAGGAAGTTCCTGCCCATGTTGAAAAGCATGCCAAGCATGAGCACGAATATCACACGCATGCGCACAAGCACAAGAAGTGACACAAATCTTGCCTAACGACATCTTGCCAGAGGCAAGATGTGTCGCCTTCGAGCTGTGTTCGAAGGGCGAAGGCGGGATTTGTTGAAAGATTAAGAAAATGATACGCAAAAGATAATCTGCCTTTACCCGCGCTTCCAAGCGCGGGCTTCGGGCAAGGTTTGTGAGAAAATGCCATTCAACGCCGAGAAATTCATTGATGGGGCAGTTTCCTCCATAAAGGCAAGCATAGGCCCTGGGCGTGCGATAATTGCGGTTTCCGGAGGGGTGGACTCCTCTGTGGCGGCTGCACTTGCAAGCAAGGCGCTTGGCAAGAATGTTTACTGCGTTTTCGTGGATACTGGCCTTATGAGAAAAGACGAGGCGCGGCTTGTAAAGGCGATGATGGCGCGCGGCGGCGTCAAGCTCAATGTGGTGGATGCAAGCGCAGACTTCTTTTCCGCCCTCAAGGGAGTGGAAGAGCCTGAGAAGAAAAGGAAGATAATCGGCGAGAAATTCATCCGCGTTTTCGAGGTAGAGGCAAAAAAGCAGAAGGCAGCTTACCTTATACAAGGAACAATTGCGCCAGACTGGATAGAAAGCGGAGGGGGAAGCCGCGAGACCATCAAGTCGCACCACAATGTGGGCGGCCTGCCTGAGAAGATGGGCATGCGGCTTGTCGAGCCGTTGCGCGACTTGTACAAGCATGAAGTTAGGATTGTTGCCCGCGCGCTGGGGTTCCCGCCTGAAATTTCCGAAAGGCAGCCATTCCCAGGCCCTGGCCTTGCTGTTAGGATTGTGGGTGAGATAACACCTGGAAAGGCAGCAATTGTGCGCGAGGCTTGCTTCATTGTGGAAGAAGAATTGGAGCGCGCGGCGGAAAAGGGGAAAATAGAGAAGCCCTGGCAGTATTTTGCAGCGCTTTTGCCAACCAAGACAGTTGGCGTGCGGGGAGATGAGAGGGCTTACCAATACACGGTGGTTGTGCGCGCAGTGCGGTCGCTTGACGGCATGACTGCAAATTTCTCGCATGTGCCGCCCGAGGTGCTGCAGGCAATTTCGACAAGGATAACCAATGAGATACGCGAGGTGGGGCGCGTGCTTTACGACATCACCAACAAGCCGCCAGCAACTGTGGAACTGGAATGAGAAGGCGCGGCAGGCAGGAGAGAATAGGTAGATTCTATGATACTAATTGTAGACATGGGCAGCCAGTACACTCACGTCATCTGGCGCACCTGCCGCGACTTGGGGCAGGAGGGGAAAATGGTGCCAAAAACAGTGGCACGCGCTGAGCTTGATACAGCAGATGCAGTCATACTTTCAGGAGGCCCATCCTCAGTCACCAAGGACAATTTTCATGAGCTGCCGCTATTCATCAAGGAATCGGGAAAGTCCATATTAGGCATCTGCCTTGGCCACCAACTCATTGCCCATACGCTGGGAGGTTTAGTGGTGAAGGGGAAAAACGCAGAGTATGGCCTGTCTCGCATAGAAGTTGACAAGCCAGGCACGCTTCTTGAGGGAGTGCCTGCTTCATTCAATGCGTGGGTGTCGCATTTTGACGAAGTGAAAAAGATGCCTGAGGGCTTTGTTTCGCTTGCGCACTCCGATACGTGCGCGCACGAGGCGATGGAGTGCCCTGGCAAAAAGCGCTTCTCCGTCCAATTCCACCCAGAAGTGTGGCACACTGAGAATGGCGAGAGGATACTGGAGAATTTCATAAATAGGATTTAGGCGGCGCAGCGTATTGACATAAATTACCTTAAATAAACACATTTATAAGCATTGGCGGGCATAATGGATACGGTGCAGACATGAACAAGCTGACCTCCAATGAAATAATGACTGCCATTCGGCTGGCGCAAGCCGGAAAGCAGAATAAGGACAACTATGTTGGCTCGCTTATTGAAAAGGGCACTTTGGTAGAGGGGCTTCTTTTGCGCACTGTGCTTCTTGAGGAAGGATCAAAGCTCATTGTGAAAACCAACACGCAGAAAGCAGCAAGGTGCATTGCAAGGGGCGACAATTACAACAGCCAGGTGGCAGCCATGCTTGCCAAGGCAATGACTGAGAAAAACACAGCTGAGATGCGGGAGATAATTGAGGCGATCAACAAATTCGACCACCTGATTGCCCTGGTGCCAGGCCAGCTCAAATACAGGATAAAATACTTGGTTGCTGATTTTGTTGGCAATGAGAGCTGGAAGGCAAGAGCGGCTGCCAAGCTAGAGGAAGTTGTAGATGCAAACATCATGTTTGTAGCTAAGGCAAAAGAATACCTAGGTAAGATTGGGAGGCCGAAGCAGAATGAGATGGCAAGGCTAGAAAACATTGAAGCGGCAATTGCGGAAGGGAAGCGAATGCTGCCATCTGAGCGCCTGAACTAGCTGCTGATTCCGCCCCCAGGCCGCCGGAAAGACAACATTTATATTCTCTTTTAAACACACTTACCCCATGAACAAGATTGTGGCCATGAACAACATGATACCACATCATAAGATTGGCTCCCAGGAAAAGAAGCCAACCTACAAGATAGTTGATGGCAAGATAATCAATAAGCAGACGGGCAAACCTATTGGCAAATTTCTCCATTATGGGCCGCCCAAAGTCGGGGAGCGCGCCTGCAATATACGGGGCGCGCTTGCTTCCTACCTGCCGCTCGCAGAGTCAAGAGCCTGATGGCACTCAGGAAGCCACGAACCTCTTTTTCCCTTCCTGGAGCACAAGCGCGGCAGCGCCGCCTGCAAGCGCAGTTGTGAGCTGGAGAATTCCCATTGCAGTGAGGAACGCTGCAGGGATGAGTGCGAGGGAATAGAGGATGAATGCCACTGTGAATAAGAAGGCTGCCTTTGCTATTGACCCCCCCACGAGCGCTGCGACACGGTTCATCTTCTTGTTCAGCACCCATTCCTTTATCGAATAGACTAAGATGGCATTGCCCACCCAGATGAATGGGATGAGGTACAGAAGCGCACTTGTCGCTGTGCCGAAGAGGTAGCCTGCAAGGTAGGCGCCGATTGCGGGAAGCACGATTAGGGGCAAGAGCCTCTTGCCCTTGAGGTTGAAGGCTGCAAGCACGAGAGCGCAGTTCACCGCGCTGCCCACAAGGAACTGGGGGTGCCCGAGCACGAATGGCAGGGAAACGGAAATTACCCCGTAAAGGAACATCTCGATATTTTCGCGGATTTCGGTAAGCTCGTATTCCTGCTTGTAGAAGGAAACCGGCAAGAATGGGAATTCGTATTTGGCACCTGGCATGCAACCGCCTCGACAATTGTACAGGGGCGATAAATATAAACTGTGCGAGCGAATTTGTGCGTTGATGGCAAGGGCAAAAAAGGAAAGCAAGATACTGATGAACATCCTGCATGAGGCGCAGGAAAAGCACGGCTACCTATCAGAGCACATGCTAAAGCAGATTTCAATAGACCATGACATACCCATTGCCCGGCTTTACGGAGTGGTGAAATTCTACACCATGTTCCATACCGAGCCGCAGGGGAAATACGTCATCGAGATTTGCGGCTCGCCCTCCTGCGTGCTTGCCGATGGCACTGCCCTTGAGAAATTCCTGGAAAGCGAGCTGCAGGTGAAAATTGGCGGCACTACGCAAGATCAGATGTTCTCGCTTTACAAGACATCGTGCATTGGCTGCTGCGACGAGGCGCCCGCCTTGCTTCTGAACGGCGAGGCTCACACAAAACTTACAGTGGAAAGGCTTCGGGCGCTTTTGAACAGGCTTAAGGAAGCCCATGCTGAGAAAAAGAAACACCAGAAGAAGTGAAGGCATGCAGATATTGAGGCAGACCAACATGGAGGCGCTGGAAAAAGCGCGAACGCTTGGCTCAGACGAGGTGCTGACGCTTCTTGAGAAGAAAGGCTTGGAAGGGAGGGGAGGCGCGGCATACCCGACTGCCAAGAAGTGGCGCAACAGCCGCGACACGCCTGCCGACGAGCGCTTCATTGTGTGCAATGCTGACGAGGGCGAGCCAGGAACCTTCAAGGACAAGCTTATCATCAGGCATAATGCAGAGACCATGATTGAGGGAATGCTCATTGCAGCATATGTTGTGGGGGCGAAGAAATGCTTCATTTACCTTCGCGGCGAGTATGAATACTTGCGCCCCCGCCTTCAGGAGCAAGTGGATTCCGTGCTTGCCAAGGCAAAGATGGACGGCGTGGAAATTGAGATTGTTAGGGGAGCAGGCGCATATGTATGCGGGGAGGCGACTGCACTTTTGCAATCCATACAGGGGTTCCGCGGAACATCGATGTACAAGCCGCCAAATCCAACCACCTGCGGGCTTTGGGGCAAGCCAACCGTAATCAACAATGTGGAGACGCTCACCTGCGTTGCGCAGGCCGTGCTTTTCGATGACTGGAATCCGAGCCTGAGGCTTCTCTCGCTTTCAGGCAACATCAAAAATCCGGGAGTTTACGAGTTCCCGCTTGGCGTGAAGATGTCCACCGTGATTGACGTTGCACGGCCAGAAAAGAAGCTCAAGGCAATGTCGTTCGGCTGCTTTGGCGGCATCATGCCGGTTGATGAGAACATGGCAATCACGCCAGAAGCGATTTGCATGGAGCAGTGCCAGCACGGGGCATACAGCATCATATTCATGGACGAAACAGTCAATGTTGTGGACATTTCATACTCCATTGCGAAATTCTACACTTACGAATCCTGCGGAAAGTGCACGCCCTGCCGAGAGGGCACCATTCGCATCCTTAACCTGCTCAAGAAAATACGCAACGGCAAGGGAGTTAAGAAGGACCTTCAGACATTGCAGGAGCTTGCCACGCACATACAGGAAACCGCTCTTTGCGGCCTTGGCCAAAGCTGCGGCAACCACGTGCTCACCAGTATCAAGCATTTCCCGCAAGATTACGATTACTACCTGAAGAAAGGTGCCAAAACATGAAGATAAAACTCAATGGCAAGGAAATCGAGGCAGACTCTGCAAAGTCGCTTCTGGACACCTGCCGCGAGAACGGCATCAATGTGCCCACGCTTTGCTACCATGCCAGCCTGTTCCCCGAGGCGCGCTGCAGGGTGTGCCTTGTGGAAATGAACGGCAAGCTTGTCACCTCATGCTCCACCAAGCCCCGCGAGGGCGCGTCAATCATTACAAACAACGAGCATGTGATGAAGGCAAGAAGGCTGAATATGGAATTGATGGTGCCCGAGCCTGCATGCAGGAAAGAGGACGACTTGGAAGTGTGTGGGATTTACGAGGAAGTCGGCATGCGCTCGGCGCGCTTTGCCAACATCAAGGAATACAAGCCCGACCTTGGCGCCGCAGTGATACGCGACAACAACAAGTGCATAAACTGCGGAAGGTGTGTCAAGGTCTGCGCGGACATACAAGGCGTCTATGCTATTGACTTTGCTTCCCGCGCGCACAACGAGCACGTCACTCCTTATTTCGAGAAGAACCTTGCCGATGTCGCTTGCATACGCTGCGGCCAGTGCATACTCAATTGCCCAGTCGGAGCGATATCTGAGCGCTCGCACATTGATGAAGTGATTGCGGCGCTTGATGACCCTGAGAAGCATGTGGTTGCCCAGGTGGCGCCATCCATACGCGCTGCGCTGGGCGAACTGTTTGGCATGCCAGCCGGCACGCTTGTCACAGGCAAGACGGTTGCCGCGCTGCGCCGCTGCGGCTTTGACAAAGTGTTCGACGTTGATTTGGGCGCTGACATGACCATAATGGAGGAGGCGTCGGAGTTGCTGCACAGGCTGGGCAATGGCGGCAAGATGCCGATGATTACGACTTGCTGCCCGGGCTGGATACTGATGATGGAATTTTTCTACCATGATCTCATTGGCAACATGTCCACCTGCCGCTCGCCGCACGAAATGCTTGGCATGCTCATCAAGACATATTATGCAAAAAAGGCGGGCATTGACCCGAAGAAAATCGTGGTGGTTTCCATCATGCCCTGCACTGCCAAGAAGTTCGAGTCCACAAGGGAAGAGCTTGAGACGGGTGTGGACTATGTTCTTACCACGCGCGAGCTTGGAAGACTTGCCAAGATGAAGAAGGTGGATTTTGCCTCCCTTCCCGACGAGGAATTCGACCCGGCGCTGGGAATTGCTACTGGTGCAGGAGTCATTTTCGGCGCAACCGGAGGAGTTATGGAGGCTGCGCTTCGCACCGCGCACTTCCTGGCAACCGGCAAGGAATTGGAGAAGCTTGAGATAACCGAAATACGTGGCATGAAAGGCATAAAGGAAGGCAAGATAGTGCTCAACGGCAAGGAAGTGCGCTTTGCGTGCGCGCACGGCGGGGCGAACGCGCGCCAGCTCATGGAACAGAAAGACAAGTACCACTTCATCGAGATAATGGCGTGTCCGGGCGGCTGCGTTGGCGGGGGCGGGCAGCCGATTTACCGCGACCCTGACACGCTTAGGAAGAGAACGGAAGCAATCTACGGCGCAGACCGCACAAGCAAGCTTCGCCGCTCGCACGAGAACCCAATTGTGTTGCAGATTTACAAGGAAATGCTGGGCGCGCCGCTTTCCGAAGAGGCTGAACGCCTGCTGCACACCCATTACGTGAAGAAGGATAGGTTCTAGGGTGGCAGCTTATAGACCTGGAGATGCGGCACTCCTTTTATTGTCATCGCATGCGAGGTTGGAAGCCCTGCTTTTTTTGCAGCCGCAAGCGCGCGCTTGCCCACAATGTTCGCGTTCTGCGCAGAGTTGAGAGCTGCCACTGCCTCTTTTGCATCCACTTTTTTCCCCAAGTAGAATGGCGCATATGCGGACAAGTCAAGGCGCATCTTCTTGTTGGCAAGCACCCTGCCGATGAGCTCGGAGTCGCAAAGCGCGACAATTTCGCCGTCTGGGGAAGGGTGCGTCTTCAAGTACATGATAGGAGAACTGCGGCAAGGCTAATAAAAGATAGCGGAGGATTTGCACCATGAGATTTTTTCTTGCTGCCGCCATATGCGCACTCATTCTTGCATCTGGATGCGCGCAGAACGGCGCCACCCCTGCGCAAGCAATTGGCGAGGCGAAGTTTGTGCTGCCTGTGCAGGACCCGACTTATCATGCGCGTTACACGGTTGAGGAAGGGGCGGCAATGAAAAAGGAGGCGTGGCGCGCAGACAGCGAGATGAGAACTGACTTGTCAGTGCAGGGCATGAGAGTGCTTTCGTTTTATTTTGTGGGCAGCCGCGCCTATTCGTGCTCTTTCCTTTCAGGCGCGCCTGTATGCTACGACATCACCACCACGCTTTCACAGGCAGATGCAAGCAAACTGATGCCGCGCGAAATTGATTTTTCTGGAACGAAGCAGGTGGAGAGCGTGAAAATCGGGGACACCACAGGTAGGTGCTATGAGGCTTCGATAATCAACTTTGGCCCGCGCAAGACATGCTTTGCAGTTGGAGGAGTGATTGCGTATGATTCGTACAATGTGAGCAAGACGTTGGTGCACACTGAGTATCTTACCAGCCTGGAGATTTACCCTGCCGGGCAGGGGCCAGACGCGTCTGTGTTCGCGCTTCCGGCCAAGCCAATATCCGCGCCAGCTGTAAAACCTCCATCCGAGTTGCAACTAGATGGATAGTGGGCCCGCGAGGAATCGAACCCCGAGTCTTCGCTGTGTAAGAGCGACGTCTTAACCATTGTCGAACCCCTTTGCATTTTCCGTTGACGCTTCGCACTTTTTGCGCCTTCGCAAAAAGGCGCACCGTTTTGCCGAGGCAAAACGGGTGTTGCGAGCGTGCCCATCTGGAGCGAGCAAAAGGGTCATTCGACTACGGGCCCATGTTCTGAATTTATCTTCATCTCCAAAAGCATTAAATACCGCGCGCGAGAATTGCTTGCTGGTGATGCTTGATGGCGTACGAATACCTGGCTGACCAGCTGCAGGCGAGCACAGCTGGATTCATCGGAAGCCTGCTTGAAGGCGTGTTTGCTTTTTGTATCCTGGCTGCAATCATGCTCATTGGAATCTGGATTGCCAATTTGATTGGCAGCGTACTCAAGATATTCCTGCAGAAGGCCAAGCTTGAGAAGTTCCTAGAGGGCCACGGCGTGCACGATGCGTTTTTTGGATTCACCCTGACCGGCATTGCAGTGATATTGCTCAAGCTGTACGTGGTAGTTGCGTTCTTGGGAATTGCGGCAGATGTGATAAAGATGCCCATGCTTTACCTCATCACTGCGCAGGCAATTACCTACCTGCCCTCGCTTGCAGAGGGGCTGGTGATACTGCTTGCCGCCCTGATGGCTGCAGACTACCTGACCGACAGGATAAAGGAGAGCAAGAAGATACCTTTCGCAAACAGCCTTGGCATATTGGTGGAGCTGTTCATCGCCTACAATGCGCTGGTGATTGCACTGCCCCTCCTGCTGCCGTCCGCTGACCCATCCTTGCTAGTCTGGTCGTTCCTGGTGCTTCTCTCGGCATTCGCAATTGCCATCGGATTTGGCGCTGCGATTGCAATCGGGCTTGGCATGAAAGACACTGTTTCCGAGCTTGCCAAGAAGCACAAGGATAAGTTCAACAGGCTGCTGTAAAGCGCCTGTTTTTCCTCTTTTTTTTGTTTTATTTCTCTTTTATTAGCTGAGGCCCGGCTGCCTTCGGCACTTCCTTTTTCTCCTCTGGCGGCACGCGCCTCTTGCCTGAAAAAAAGTAGTATGCGGCGCCACTTAGGAAAAGAAGCGAAACTATTGCAAGGGCTACGGGCTGCAGCATGCCAGCGCTGCCTGACTTGGAAAGAGCGGCATTGGCTGCCTTTATCGCCCGGTCTGACGATGCAAGTGAGTCTGCATACATTGAATTTGAAAGGAATTCCTCGGCACGCGAAACTTCATTATCGATTTGCTCAGTGTCAGCTTCGCTGGCGCGGGATTTTGCTTCGGCAAGCGCTGCGCGCGCCACCTCAAGCGAGGAAGATGCCGATGCTGATAATTTAGAGAGAGCAGAGGAAACTGATGCGTTGAGTGAAGAAAGCTTTGCATATGATGCGTTGGCCTGCATAAGCGCCTCGCTTGGCGCGAGGGGGGCTTTCTTGGAAGCTGCAAGGAGCTTGTCAGCCTCATCAAGCCTGGATTGTGCCTGCGCAGATGTGAATGGGAGCTGGCGTCGCGACTGTGAAGTAAGAGCCCCATACTGGGATGAATAGTTGGAAAGCATTGATCCCATCTCAGAGCGCAGCTCATCATATGATGAGCGGATTGCACTTGCCAGGGCGATTGCCCGTTCATCGTTTTCCTCAGCAGCCTGGCCAACTGATGATAAATATGATAGCGCCTGGGAAGAGAAAAGAAGAGACTGGACAAAGTCTCCCTGCGTGTAAAATGATTGCGCAGCTAAGAGCGCATCTTTTACCGAAAGGAGCTCATCGCCGCTGCCTGCTTTGCGCGCGCTTGCATAGCTCTCAGATGCTTTGGTGAGCGCAGAAAGCGAAAGGGCGGAGAGTGAAGAGGAGCTGTCTGATTTTGCCTTGCGCAGAAGGGTTATGGCTTTCTGGTAGCTGCCAGCATCAGCCTCGTCAGATGCGCTGGTGAAGGCGTTGTGATATTTGAAAAGCGCGGAAGAGAATTGCGGCAGGTAGGAGGAGTTGGCGCTTGCAAGGGCACCTTGGAGGGAGATAAGTGAGGAAATTGTGGAATTTGCCTCTGACCTTTCCTGCAGGAAGAGCAAATAGTCGCCGCTGGAAAGGGATAATGCCTGCGCCTCAGTGCGCATTTGTGACAGGAGCGAGAGTGCCTCGTTGATTCTGCCAAGCGAGATTAGGGATTTTGCTTCCGATAGGGCAAGTGAGTCCTTGGTGCGGTTGTAGGTGATTATGATGAGCTCTGCTTGCGAGAGTGCCTCGGAAAGAGCTTGCGCCTGGTCTTGGATGACATATGATATTGAGAACTGTGCAGTGGCGCCTTTTGAAAGCGGGGAGAACAGAAGGGATAACTCGGTTTCATTTCCAAACGGGATGGCTTGCGCGCGCAGGATGCTTGAGCCTGAGAGCGGGGAGATTGAAAGGTTGGAAACGGCGCCATATGGCTCGAAAAGCGAAAGTTCGGCTTTGGAGCAGCCAAGCGATGGCGATGAGACTGCAAGAACGTATGAGATGCGCTTGGCGCCAAGCGGCAAAGTTTCATAGTTCCGCTGTGAAACCGATGCAGAGAATGGGGAAGATACTGCATAGGATATTGTGATGGCGTTCTTGCCGGGTAAGACTCTCGGTATTTTGCCTTCCAGCAGCCCTTCCTCGCCTTGAGAAGAAACTTGGAGGGGAAGTGCCTGCCAATTATACTGCGCTACTGCTGAATGCGAAAGCAATGGCACAGGTTGCGAGATTGCAAGAAGCGGAAGGCTTCGCGAGGCTGTGAATGATATTTCCCTTTTTACCTGGGCTTTTTCCTGAGTGGCAAGCAAACATTCCTCAACGGACGAAATTATCTGGGCTGGCTGGTCCATCTTGGAAAATTTGAAGGAGAAGCGCTGATTTGGAGAAACTGACGGGACGATTATCGTTGTCTTGCCCTTGCTAGGGTAAGCATCGCTGATGGCATCGCCATCATCGAAGTCAGAGTAGTAGAGCGGGGCGGTTGTGAAGACGGAAAATAAAACCTCGCTTCCGTGGAAGAGTGTGGAGGGATTTTGGGCTGAGATATATGCTGTGTAATCCGTCTGCTGCCCAAGGATAGGCGCTTGGCATACCTCATCTGCCTGCGCACTTTGCGAAAGCGAGGAGGAAAGGTATTGGGGCACTTGCACCTCTTCGGATGAGATGATGGAATCCAAATCATGCTCGATTTGCTTCATGCGCCCGGCCGCGGCTGCTGCGTCAAGATGGCCATCCACGAAATATTTCGAGAGCTTGAAGAGAGATTGGGAAAATGCAGGGTTTGACAGTTGCATTTGCCCTGAAAGATCGCATGCGCGCGCATATTTTCCCTCCAAGCCAGACCAGCCCTCGTAAATCCTGAGAAGGAGCGACTGCCTTTCCTGCTGGATTGCGCCTGACACGGCCGCAATGATGTCTGACGATGGCGAAGAAGAGAGCAGCACGCGATACTCAGATAGCATTTCCTTTTCATAGGAAACATCAAGCCCGTCACCCTGTGCTGCAGAAAGAAGCGTTGCCTGAGTGGATAATTCCCTTTCCGCCTCTTGCAGCGCAGAGGCGTTTTGCGAGCCTTGTGAAAGGGAGATTGCCAGGTCTGCAAGCCTGGCCGCGTTTGTGTAAAGAACAAACCGCTCGCCAAGTGATTTTGCCGATTGCGCCTTGGCAAATTCAGCCTCAGCCCCCAAAAGCGAGGCGCGCGCAGCCGAAAGCGATTGCGCGGAGGACAGGGAAGCTGCCTGGGCAAGTGTTGCCTCTTTGGCAACCCCGATGGAAAGCTGTGCTGCGGATTTTTGATGTTCGGCCGCAGTCTCCGCATCGGCACGCACAATGCGAAGCGAGGCAGCGGCATTTTGGGATATTTCAGATGATGATTTGGCTTCGGATATTGCGCTTGACAACCAGCTGCCCGCGCTTTTGGCGGCAAACATTGCTTCTGAGGATGAAAGCGCGGATTGCGCACGCGATTGGTCCTCCTTTGCCTGCAGATAACCGCTGTAGATTCCAGAGTATGTGCTGCCCACAAGCAATGGGCCAGAGGCAGGGCCGTATGGCGGCGAATCGCCAATAAGGTCCAGCCGCTCGCTTCCAAGAAGCGTCGTCTCGAGAGAAAGCAGGCGGAGGGAAGATTGCGCATTTGCCTTTGAGGTCGCATAATCAGAGAGCATCTTCTCCTTTGCGTCCGAGAGAAGAAGATAAAGCGAAAGCATCCGCGAAAGCGAGGTGTTGGCGCCTGCGCCAGCCAGGGAATTCATGCGCCGAGGGAAGCCTGCGGATGAAAAATCTGGAAGCTTTGGCGCGCTCGAGAAATAATCGACAAGCGCAGAATAGGACGCGGCCTCGCCTGCGCAAAAGCCGCTGCCCTGCGCAAGCAATGACTCGGCATAATTGAAATCGGTTGCTGCCACTCCTGAATAATTGCTTCCTGCCCCTGCTTTCTCAAGATACTCGTACTCTGCTTGGGAAAGCTGTGCAAGCGAGCTTGCGGCTGATTGGGCATAGTCGTGCGCGGCAGATGCATGCTCAAGGGTTGCAGAGTACCTTATTGGATAGTAAACAACGAAATTGGCCGCATCGCTGACCTTAAGAACGCTGTTGAGGTTCACTGCGAGCGAAAGGAAGAAAATGTTGTCAAGATAAAGGAGATTGATGCCGAAATTTTCCCGCACTGCGGTTTCTGCTTTTGCTGCAAGCTCATGGGAGGCACGCTGCTCCGCCTTTGCAGATGCGATTTCACCATTGGCCTGCGAAAGCAGGGAAACTGCGCTGGAAAGGGCTGCGCGCCTATCCCTGGGCACGCTTGAGAGGAAGGAATCGGGGCTTTGGATACCTATGCTTTCCAGCCCAAGGCTTCGAGTCGAGTTGTCGAATGCAAACGAATAGAAGTGAAATGATGCCGCAGATATGATGTTTGGGTTCGAGGAGAGGTATGATGGGTCGGCCCAGAATCTGTAGAGAAGGGCGTCGGGAAAGCAAGATGAGAAGCTTGCGTTGCTGGAGGCAAAAGTTGGCGCCAATGATGATGAAAAGCATAGAAGAACGAGAATGAGGCGCCCCACATGCCACCCCATGGAGGGATTTCGACCCCAATTTTATTATGGCTATCGGCGATTATTTCTTCTCGGCAGGCTCGTGCTTGGCTTCCTTGGCAGGCGCGGCGGCCGAAGAGGCATGTGCAGGCGGAGTTTCCTGCCTTGGAGACTTTTGGTCTGCCTCGGCAGCATCGCATTTTTTGACCAAGTCGTCGAGCACAAGCGCAAGGTAGGCGCCGCGCTCGGTGAGCTTGTACATGTTCTGCTTGCCCTTTTTCTCAACCGTAGCTATGCCATACTTGCGCAGCTCTGACATGAGATTGACTGTGTGCACATAGGACATGCCTGCTGTGCGCGCAAGCTTGGAAGGATACCATGCCTGCTCAGCGTCCTTGAGAAGCAAAATGATGGCGCTTGGCTTGGGCTTGAGGAAAAGCTGCTTCAGCGGCGAAGCTTTCTTTTCCGGTTTTTGCTTGGCAGGCGCCTGTGTTTCACTTGCCAAGAATGCACCTCTTCAGTATTGCCATCCGCACAGGAACGCCGTTTTTTGCCTGTTCAAAGTATTTTGCGCGCGCATCGCGGTCGAATTCGGGCGGAAGCTCGTCCAGCTTCGGGAGCGGATGCAGCACTGCCATGTCTTTCGGGGCTGCCCGGAGGGCAGACATGCTGAGGCGGAACTCCTGTGAAAGCCGCAGCGCCTCGTCCTGGTCGGCAAACCTTTCGCGCTGCACGCGGCATAGGTAGAGGATATCGCAATTTGAGAAATTGGGCTTTGTCGTTTCCTTTATTTTTGCGCCAAACTCCTTCTTCGCGCGGGCAATGACCTCGGGGCCCATGGCAAGAAGGGCGGGCGAGCAAAGAGTGACATGCGCGCCATACATCGCAAGCACGTGGAGGAGCGAACGCATGGCGCGCGCATGCTTCAGGTCGCCCATCAAAGTCACGTTCAAGCCATCGATTTTTCCCTTGAGCTTCTTTATGGTGTACAAGTCTATCAGCGCCTGCGATGGGTGCTGGTTGCCTCCGTCGCCGGCGTTTATCACCGAGTGGTCCGCAATTTCCGCTGCAAGCTGCGGCATGCCAGGCTGTGGATGGCGGATAACCAGCGCATCTGCATAGCCATCCATCATGTGTATGGTGTCGGCATATGTTTCGCCCTTCTGCGCCGAGCTCTTGTCGCTGTAGAATACGAGCGGCGTGGCGCCAAGGCGCGCAGCAGCCGTCTGGAAGGAGAAATTGGTGCGAGTGGATGCTTCGAAAAATAGGTTGGCAGTGATTTTTCCAGACAATATCTTGATGGGCTTGCCTTTCTTGAGCAGTGCCTCCATCTTGGCTGCTTCGGAAAGATAAGCGTCAGCCTCGCGCTTGTCAAAGTCATAAACCGAGAGCAAATCAGGCATGGCAACACCCAAGAGCCTGCGCAAGCAAGTTTTATAATCATGGGGCGCAGGCACGCGTTTTATAATGATTAGACGCAATTTTTTGCCTGGTGAGAACATGTTGGACAAGAATGCTCATCTTGGAAAGATTGTGAAAAACGGCAGGGTGCTCATACTTGCAATGGACCAGGGCATGGAGCATGGGCCGGTTGACTTCAATGAAAAGAACATCAACCCGGAATATGTTTGCGATGTGGCAGCGCGCGGCGGCTTTACCGGCTTTGCAGTGCAGAAGGGAATTGCCAAGCACTATAAGGAGTGCTACTCCGGCAAGGTGCCCCTTGTCCTCAAGCTGAACGGAAGGACGAACATCGTCCCAAAAGACGAGATTTACTCCTCGCCGGTCGCATCGGTGAAGGAGGCTGTGGCACTTGGCGCTGACGCCATCGGCTACACGCTTTATGTCGGCTCGCCGCGCGAGGCAGAAATGTTCCGCGATTTTGGCATTATTTCTGCAGAGGCAAACGATTATGGTTTGCCGACCGTGGTGTGGGCATATCCGCGCGGCAAGCATGTGAAGGATGAGAAATCCGTTGAGATGGTCTCGTACGCTGCACGCGCGGCACTCGAGCTTGGCGCTGACATTGTGAAGGTGAATTACACCGGCGACGTCTCGGGCTTTTCGAAAGTGGTTGCCGCAGCTGGCAGGTGCCGCGTCATCTCGGCAGGCGGAAGCAAGCAGTCCGACGCCGAGTTCTGCGCCAAGGTGAAGGAAGTGCTTGCGGCAGGCGGCGTGGGCATGGCTGTTGGCAGGAATGTTTGGCAGCATGACAACCCGATGAAGATAACTGAGCAGATAAAGAAAATCGTTTACAAGTGAGGAAGGCGGAAAAATGGCGGATGAAAAACCGGTCACGCTCGAGCAGCATCTTGCATCAGGGTGCAAGGACAAGTTGCTTGCAAAGCTTATTTCCTCGTTTGCCTACGTCGCGCTTGACGCGCAGCACCAGTTCCCAAAGTACCTGCGCGGCACCATGGGCGAGCCGAACAAGTATGGCGAGGCTGTTGCTGCGCTTGACGAGTGGGTGAATGGCTTCCTGTGCGACAACCTCATCAAGACTGGCCTGGTGCGCAAGATATATTCCGAGGAGCTGCGCGAGCCGCTGCTCGGGCACGCCGACGCACCATTCGTTGTTGCAATGGATCCGCTGGATGGAAGCTCCAATATCGTGAGCAACAATGCATTCGGCACCATTGTGGCAGTGCACAAGGAGGACCTTCCAAACGCTGGAAGGAAAATGGTTGCTGCCTTTTACAAGCTTTATGGCCCGGTGAATACTTTTGTCTACACTGTGGGCAAGGGCACGCACGAGTTTGTCAAGCATTATGACTCCGAGGGGAAAGCGCAGTTTTTGCTTCTTGCGGAGAATATGAAAATGCCTGAGCCCGGAGAGGTTTTCGGGCTGGGCGGCGACCCAGTGGACTGGAGCCCACTTTTCCTCAAGTATGCGAAAGACCTTTTCCGTGAGGAAAGGATGAAGGCGCGCTACTCAGGCACGTTTGTGGCTGACTTTTCGCAAATCCTGCACAGGGGAGGGATATTTGCCTACCCTTCCACGAAAAAAAGCCCTAAGGGCAAGCTTCGCCTGTATTACGAGGCCCAGCCAATGGCATACATAATCGAGCAGGCAGGCGGGGCAAGCTGGTCAGGCACGGGCTCGCTTCTGGATGTGAACGAGAAGGATGTGGATGCGCGCGTGCCTCTTTACATGGGCAGCAAGGCGCTCGTGGGAAAGCTGAAACAGGCGCTGAAAGAATAGCTAGGGCTGCTCCCATTCTATCTCGTAATATTCAGACTTGCTGCCAGGCACTTCTATCCTCTTCACTGCGTAGTAGGTTACTGATGTTTCGCGGTCGCAAATCGCCAAAAGAAGCTCAAGGCCAATGCGCTTGCACTGCTCGATTGCATCCGCAAGCTCCTCGCCGCCGATGTATTCCTCTTCTGAAAGAGAGAACATCAGGTATTTTGGCTTGCCAGTCTTGGGGTTTTCTATACCGCCGTGCGCGCGATGGAAGAGGAGGAAATCCAAAGTGGTGTGGAGGTCTGCCGCTTTTTTCGCTGCTTTCTTTTTCTTCGCCTCACCAGGTATGGCCAGGACGAATGTCTTTTTCACAGAATGCGCGACGCGGATGGCGCGCGCCCATTCGGATATCAGGAGCTTGCTTGCGCGCGGGAAGCAGTGCACCACGTGCTTGCTGTGTATCCATTCCTTGCCCTCGCGCGAAGGCGAGGCGCCTGGAAAGTAAAGCCTGAAGTGTGTGCCGAACTTGAAGCCAGTTTTCAGCACAAACCCGCGCAGGCGCCAGTCCTCGTAAACTTCGTAGAGCTGCAGGAAGTCCTTGTGCTGGCGCTTTGCAGCCTTGATTACCACTGCCTCGTCCCCATTCTGCAAATGCAATCCAGCATGGCGCATCAGGAAAAGCGTTTCGTACGCATCGAGTTTGGAAAGCTTTCCGCGCTGCTCTGCCTTGTAGGAGCCGAACTGGCCGAACCAGTGGGACTCGTAAAGCCGCTTGCCCACTTCCTCGTCGTCAATTATCGCCCACAAGTCGTCCTTGTAAAACCTGCCAGAGATTGCGAATTTGTCAAGCGAAAGGGCGCCGCCAGGGTATTTCTTTGCGTTGTTCCTTCCGTAGCGCTCGCAGATTTCGCTCACCTGGCGCGCAATCAGCCCGCGGTCGCGCCAATCCTTGTAGGTGAAGTAGCGCGCCATCTGCTTTTTCTGCTCAAATGCCGCTGCCACGTGGTTGAAGCGGTATTCGTTGAGCGAGGAGTCGAATGCGCGGCCATTCCGTATGTCCATCAGGTAAAGCGCTTCCTCAGGGAAGAGGTGTATGTGGCCTTTTTTCATGTAGCCGTAATGCCCGTTCACAAGCGAGGAGACCGACTCTGGCTCGGAGACCACTGCTGTTTTTTTCTTGGGGGAAAAATCGATTTTTATTGCCATGTTATCACGCTCTTGGGGGATTTTGAAAAAATTATCCCCGGAAGATTGCTGAGGTGTATTGCCCCACAAGGTTTAAAACGTGAGCGAGATGGAAGGGAAGCATCGCGCGTGGGATGCGCGGCAGGGATGAAGATGGCGCGCGTAAGAAGGAAGCTGGGAACTGGGAAGCATTACGATGCGCTGCGGCGCAAGAACGCCAGCCTGCCTGACGGCATGCTTGCGAGGCTTGTGAACCAGAAGTATGCGGTGGTGGGAGAGCACTCGGCAGCCAAGCTCTGCCATTGGGCAGGCGAGTCGCTTCGCGATAGGGGAGAGTGCTACAAGTCGAGATTCTACGGCATTTCCTCGCACCGCTGCCTGCAGTGCACGCCTGTTCTCCAGTTCTGCAACCACGCGTGCGTTTTCTGCTGGAGAATGATGCCTGAAAGGGACGCATACGGGAGTGTGTTGGGGTTTGAATGGAATGATGCCAAGTTTGTCGCAGATGGCTTGGTTGCAGGGCAGAAAACTCTGGTGGCTGGCTTTGGAGGCAACCCTGAAGTGAAGAAGGCGCTTTATGTTGAGGCGTTGTCGCCAAAACACGTTGCACTTTCCCTGACCGGCGAGCCTACGATGTACCCGAAGATGGACCAGCTGCTTGCCGAGTTCCACGCGAGAGGCATGACCACGTTTGTCGTTACAAACGGCACCCTGCCAGAAGCGGTTGCAAAATGGAAAACGCTGCCCACACAGTTCTATGTATCCATGGTGGCGCCAAATGAGGAAATCTATCGCAAGTTCATACGCCCATCCGCACCAGGGCTTTGGAAAAAGTATTTGCGCACGCTTGGGATGATGCCAGATATTGGGAAGAAGACAAGGACTGTGCTGCGCATGACTATTGCGCGCGGGGTGAACGACTGCGACCTCGATGGCTATGCAAAGCAGATAAAAGTTGCGCAGCCGCATTATGTTGAAGTGAAGAGCATGGTGTTTGTGGGGGGAGCGCGCTCGCCTGAGAGAGGACTGACGCTGGAATCCATGCTGAAAATGGATGAAGTTGAGGGGATTGCGCACAAGCTGGCAGAGGCGACAGGCTATAGGTTCACCGACACGCATGTGCCCTCGCGCGTGGCGTTGCTGTGCAGGGATGAGGGAACTGAGAGAAATAGGATGATAAAATGGCAATAAAGGCAATTATTTTTGACATTGACGGCGTGCTTGCCGACTCGCGCGAAGCGATTGCACACAACACCATCTGCCTCATGAAGGAATTTGGCTTTGACGTGCCTGCCGCGCGCGTGGAGAGCATGTCATCTGCGCATTCCGCAGAGTCCGTCCTTATTGCCCTCGCGCCCTCGCTTTTTGAGGACCGCGCGCTTTTGAGGAAAATGCTTGCACGGCTTGCGGCGCTCACCAAGGAAAATATGCAAATGGTAAAACCCGCGCCGATTGCGTTGTCGGCGCCTGCCCTTGCCGCGCGCTACAGGCTCGCCGCAGCAAGCAACAGGAAGTCAAGCGCAAGATTGGTGCTGATGCAGATTGGCATCGAGGGGCATTTTGAGGCAGTCATGACTAGCGAGGATTCACCGCCAAAGCCCGACTCAGCCATGATAAGAAAGGCGCTTGAGAAGCTCGGCGTGCGCGCTGATGAGGCTGTTTTTGTCGGCGACAATTTGGAGGACATGCAGGCAGGAGAGGGCGCAGGCGTGCGCTCGATAATGCTTGATGGGATGAATAGGGACGCGTGCGAGAAGTTCCTGAAGGAATTTTTGAGCTAATTTATCTCGACTACTCCGTTCTTATTTTCCATGGTGAACGAGTGCGAAGGTGAATTTTCTGCCAGCGAAAGCCCGCATGGTGAATTTGCGCGTGCTGAGAAGCTGCCTGCAGTGAAAGTGATGGAATTTCCATCTGCAAAAAGCGATGCGGGGTTGCCCCTTACCTCCACAGTGCGCGTGTTGCCATTGCCCATTGAGCATGCCGACTGCAGCTTTGCCGAAAATTCGCTGAAGGAAGATTGCGAGAGCGATGTATCAAGCCGCGCCTGCGCGCTTGCTGCAAGGCGCGAGGAAGCCACATAGACTATGCCGAATGCCGAGATGAAAATCAGGAAAACAAGCAGGGTCTCGATTGATGCTTGCGCATGGGAATTTAAACGCATTTGTACGCGCATGCGATTGCCTTCCACTTACTGGCATTTTTCCGTGCGCCTGTTTATCGCAGGCGCGCCATTTGCCCTTAGATGCATTTTCGCGTGTAAGTGTCGCAGCTGCCTGACTCGCAGTCGATGTTGTTTGCGCAGTAGTCGCCGCTTGCGCCTTTCACCGCGCCATTCTCAGATGCCTCGAGAACAGCAGCAGTTTTCTGGTCTGCGGCGTTGGCTGCCTTGCTGGCGCTTTTCATCAGGGTGCTTGCAAGTATTACTGCTAAGCCCAGGATGACTACCAAAACCACGAGCATTTCGGCGGAAAGCTGCCCTTTCATACCCATCCCCCCACCCCGTTAGGAATAACGCAGGCGCTGGTTAAAAGGTTTTCCCAAAAAATGAGCATGGGAAGGTGCGCCAGATGAAGCTCTTGATTTGCGAAAAGCCGAAAGTTGCAGAGAAGATAGCGCATGCGCTTTCGCATGGAAAAGCAGCAAAGAGGCATTTTGGCGAAGTGCCTTACTATGAGCTGGAGCGCGACGGCGAGAAAATCACAGTAGTCTCTGCGGTCGGCCACCTTTACACCCTGAGGCAGACAAAAGGCGAGCGGGGCTATCCTGTTTATGACATCGAATGGGCTCCAACTTCGGAAGTCGAGGACGGCGCAAACTACACCAAGAAATACCTGGATGCGATAAAGAAGCTCTCGCCTGGCGCGGATGAATACATTTGCGCCTGCGACTTTGACATTGAGGGAAGCCTGATTGGCTACAATGCAATCAGGTTTGCCTGCGGAAGCGAAGAGGGGAGTCGCATGAAGTTCTCCGCGCTGACTGATTCTGATTTGGAAGATGCATATGTGGAGCGCGGAAAGCTGGATGTGGAAAACGCGCTTGCTGGCGAGGCGCGCCACATGCTGGACTGGTTCTACGGAATCAACCTGAGCCGCGCGCTCATGGCATCCATCCGCAGCGCGGGCGCAAGCTACAAGCAGACCATGAGCATCGGCAGGGTGCAGGGGCCTGCGCTTGCAATACTTGCAAAGAAGGAAAAGGAAATCGCCGCGTTCGTATCCTCGCCATATTGGGAATTGTGGTGCAAGGCAAAGGGGGTGAGGTTTGACCACACAAGCGGAAGGTTTGTGAGGAAGGAGGAAGCCGATGCCGCGATGAAAGGCTCGGGAACGCCAGGAGCTGTGGAGAAAGTGGAGAGAAAGCAGTTTGAGCAGCCGCCTCCGCCGCCTTTTGACCTGACCAGCCTGCAGATGGAGGCGCACCGCGCGCTTGGCATTGCGCCTGCCCGCACGCTTGAGATTGCCCAGACGCTTTACGAGGCGTCCATGATATCCTACCCGAGGACAAGCTCGCAGAAGCTTTCTGTGAAGCTGAACCTGAAGCGCATCATCGAGTCGCTTGCGAAGAATCCTGCTTATGAGAAAATCGCCAAGGGGCTGATTGCCGAGGGCAGGATGACCCCTGCGGAAGGCAAGAAGGAGGACCCGGCGCACCCGGCAATACATCCAACCGGCATGATGGGCTCTGTTGGCGACAAGGAGATGCGCCTGTATGATTTGATTGCGCGCAGGTTCCTTGCCTGCTTTGGGAAGCCGGCAGTACGCGAAACCATGAAGGTGTCGCTCCTGTCAGGAACGCAGCATTATTCAACATCAGGCAGCAGGACAGTGCAGGCAAACTGGTTTGACGCCTATGCACCATATGTGAAGATGGACGAGGTGACGCTGCCCGCTTTCTCTGAGGGCGAGAAAGTTGAAGTCTCAGGCTTCAAGATAGATGAGAAAAAGACGCAGCCGCCGCGCAGGTACACGCAGGCATCCATCATTTCAGACCTTGAAAAGCTTGGGCTGGGTACCAAGGCAACGCGCGCGGCTGTTGTAGAGACGCTTTTCAAGCGAGGCTACCTGGAAGGTGAGAGCATCAGGACAACCCCGTTCGGCATTGCAGTCTATGACCTCTTGGTGAAAGTGGCGCCGGAAATAATGGATGAGGAGCTCACGCGCAGCATCGAGGATGAGATGGAAAAGATTGCGGATGGCGAGAACGAGAAAAAGGCGATTGAGGACGGCAAGAAAGTCCTAGACGCCATACTCAAGAAATTCGAGGGCAAGGAAAAAGACATTGGCTTTTCGCTCCTGTCCGGGCTGCGGCAGAAGGATTTTGCGGATAGCTACCTTGGCAAGTGCGTGAAATGCGGCGGCGACCTGCGCGCGATACGCTCGCGCGCTGGAAAGCAGTTTGTGGGCTGCTCAGGCTATCCAGAATGCAAGGTGACTTTCCCATTGCCGCAGGAAGCGAAAATCGTTCCGCTTGGCAAGGCGTGCGAGAAATGCGGCACGCCGATGATACGCGTGGTGAGAAAGGCCAGGAAGCCTTTTGAAATGTGCCTGGACCCGACATGCGAAACAAAGAAGAGCTGGGGCACGCCGAATTACCAGAGAAGCGCAGCTCCGGCTGCAAAGCCAACTGCAGCAGGCACAGCTACAGCAAAGCCTGCAATTTCAGCATCTGTCGCATCCTCTTCAACAATAGCAACCCCCGAGGCAGCAGGCAAAGTAGTGGCAGCGCCAACCTTGGCGGCCCCGGCGCCATTGAAAAAAGTTGCAGCGAAGAAAAAAGCGGCCAGCAAGAAGAAAATTGGTGAGAAGAAATGAAAAGCGGGAAACTGGTTATTTTCATTCCGGCCTACAACGAGGAGCGGGCAGTGGGCTCAGTTGTGCTCCTTGCAAAGAAATATGGCGAAGTCTTTGTGATTGATGACGGTTCGAAAGACAAGACTGCCGAGGTGGCGCGCGATGCTGGCGCCAAGGTGATAGCACGCCAGGAAAATGGAGGTTATGGGGCAGCAGTCAGGACCGCACTTGCTTCTGCGCGGAAAATGGACGCAGGCGCTTTTGTTTTCATGGATGCTGACGGGCAGCACGATGCAACCGAAATACCTATAGTGGCTGCGCCTGTGCTTTCCGGAAAGGCAGATGTGTGCCAAGGCTCGCGCTTCCTTGGAAAATTCGTCTCGGCGCCAGCAGGAAGGCGGGAGGGCGTGGCATTCATAAACAAGCTCTCCAGCGCGCACAATGGCAAGAAAGAGGTGGACAGCCAGTGCGGCTTCCGTGCGCTTTCAAGAAAAGCAGCAGAAACCATTGAAATTTCCCAGGGAGGCTATGCTGGCTGCGCCGAAGTGGTGGCATCTGCCCAGCAGGCCAATTTGCATGTTGTTGAAGTACCCGTCCACGTAAAATATTTCACGGAAAGGAACAATCCATTTGCGCAGGGCGCAGGTTTGGTGGATTATGTCGCAGGGCAAGTGATAAGGAAGAACCCGCTTGCGCTTTTTGCAGGCATTGGCGCGATTTTGCTCGCGGCATCTGCGCTGCTCGGGGTTTTCGTCGTTGACACATTTTACACCAGGCATGAACTGGCAACCGGCTCGGCATTCCTCACGGTGTTTTTCGGGATTGCAGGCATGATAATGGCACTGATTGGCCTGAACCTTTACACTTTGAAAAAGGTGCTGGAAACGAGGGATAATAGGTGAAGGCGAAGAAACCTGCAGGCAGGCAGAAAATTCCGAGAAGAAAAATGGTTGGGCAGATGTGCCTGGGCGAAAAAGCGCAGATGAGCGCATTGGCGCGCCTCAAAATGCATTTTACCTTGCCAGTCATCATTGTTATTTTGTTCTGCCTCATTTTTGCAGTGCAGATAGGCGCGTTGCAGCCAGATATTAACTTTCAGAAAACAAGCATGGCACTGGATGGCAATAGGGGGAATGAGAATGCCTATGCATCATCTGGAAACTTGCTGTTCAAGCTGCCGCACAGGGCAAACCTAAGCGCCAGCGCTGATTTTGATGGGATTGGGCGCGCGACCTCGCTTTCATACTGGGCATATGGAGTGGGAATGAATGTAACCAGGATAGAAGTGGATGGTGCAGTTGCATGCTCGCCATGCACATCCGGTAAGGATTACCCAATTGATGCTTCAGGCAGAATGGCAATCGGCATTTCTGCGCAGGAAGTTCCAGTGGAAATTGGCGAGAGCAACGCAATCCTACGAAGGGCTTTTTTTGAAAAGAATGTCAAGACGAACATTGACACTCCGATAATGGTGTCAGTCAGGGGGAGCTGGTCGGCGTCTGCCAACTCAGCAGTGCCTTCCTCGTTTTATGGCATTGACGCGCCGTTCCATATCCACCGAGTTCCTATTGCAGCCAGTCATATCCTGAAATTGCAGTGGCCGTGGTCAGAGTATACATATGTTTCGGTGGTGCCGGCATCGGCCATTTACGCTGTTTTGGGAGTAAGCTACCAATATTCATACAAACTATGGGAAATTGCGCTGTTTTTCCTCCCAGTGGCGCTTTTCTATGTATTTTCCAGGAAGCTCTCGCGCGGAAAGGATGCTGTTTTCCTTTTCGCCTCCTTGCTTTACATTTTCATGCCCACGCAAGGCATGGTAACTGGCGGCGGGGCAGACCTGTTCATGTACGGCATGACTGCGCATACGCTTGCCACCACGCTCTCCCTATTCTCGCTGCTGTTTTCCTATGAATTTGCAGTGGAACGGAAGAATGGGCGCTTTTGGCCCGCTGCGCTATTGTTTGCCCTTGCAATTGCCTGCAACCCCAGGATTTTGCTCTCGCTTGCCATTGGCATGGGTGCGATTTTTGCTTTTTCATTGGTTCTTTCCAGCCCAAAAAGGGCAGTTTTGCTAGGAATTGCCTGTGCGGCGCTTGCAGCTGTGCTTGTTGCACCTTTCCTGATCGGAATCCAGGGATTGACGGGCTCTTACGCTGCGCTAGGGGGGGCTAACTTCGAAAGCCTTGCCTGGTCTGTTGTTGGCTTTTTCCAGCTCGGCTATTTTGTGCTGCCCTTACTCTTCATCACAGCTATTGCTGGAGCAGTTAAGAAGAAGGAGATGTTCCTGCTTTTCCTTTTTGCAGACTGCGCTTTGGTATTTGTAATCGCCAACAGCCCAGAAATCAATAGGATGGCGCCATTTTTGGATGGCATCAGATTCATGCCATCGTTTTTCCTGCCGGTGTTTTTCCTTTCCGGAGTAGGGGCATTTTTCGCATATGAGTGGCTTGTTGCCCAGTGGTCGCAGCGCGTAGCAGGGCGTTTCAGGCTCGACAGGCTTGATGCCACTGTTTCTTTCATGCTGGTGATTGTCCTCCCGCTTTCTGCGCTTTTCATATCATCAGCATTTTCTGCAGCAGAGCAATATTCCGCAGAGGCAAGCTCCCTCGCAGTTGCTGCTGAATACACTGAGCTGAAGACGGCATATTCCATGGTTGGGGATGGATGTGTTGTCTTGGCAGGGAGAACTGACATATCCCACTACCCAATTTTTGACCAGGGATTTGAGCGCACCTACTTGTATGAAACCGCCCAGCAGCAGGGCATTGCAGGCTTTGCTTCGACCATGCGCTGCAAGTATGTCCTATTTGGGAACCTGAAATGGGTAACTGATGAAAACTCTTCCGCGCGATGGCAAGAGTATGAGGAAATCGCCAAAGATCCGCGTTTTGCCGAGATTGCATATGGGGGGAGCAATCGCTTGTTTATGATAAAGAACGATAACGCTGCTGCAAGAGTGGAAAGCTTTGGGGCGAGGCTGGATTCCTATTCTTTTGACTATGACAGGGGCGCGGTTCGTGGCGAGTGCCTTGGCTGCAGCTGTTCGCTTCGCATCAGGAATGATTGGATGCCGCCTTCCGTGCAATGCAGCGGCATACCAGACTGCAAGATAAAGCGGGATGAGCCAAATGCGCTGTGGATTGACAATGTGCCCCAAGGCGAGTTTGAGGTCTTGCTTGAGCCAGAGCCTGCAGATTGGTTCTACCCAATGGCTACAGCATGCGCAGCGGTTGCAATTGCCTGCGGCTATGCTGCAGGAAGGATGAAGGATTAGACGCGCGCTGCAAATTCCTTGAGGAAGTCCGTAAGTTTTTCTTCAGGTATTGTGGCGCCTGCGGCAATGTTGTGCCCGCCGCCCACCCCGCCGACCTGCGCACAGCATTCCGAAAGTATTTTGCCCAGGTTGAGGCCTGCCTCGACAAGCTTGCGCGTGCCGCGAGTGGAGAGCTTTATCTTGCCAGGCTCTTCCGTGGAAAGGGCAAGTATTGGCTTTTGGCGCGTGCCTGCGAAAAGCATGCCAGCCACCACTCCGATTATTGAATCTGGAATGGCGCCTCGCGCATCTAGGAAGAGGAATTTGCCCAGATCATTGGTGTTTTTGGAGGCAAACTCTATGCCTGCTCGCAGGTTCTTGCGGTGCTCTGCCAAAAGCGCCTGCGCGTCACCATACGCGCCTGCGCGCTGCAGGCAGACCGAAACTCCAAGTTCAGGCCTGCCGTTCCTGCCGCATGCGTTCAAGAGTGTGGAGAACTCAGACGCATCGCGAAGCAGCGTGCCTTGCGGCATGCGCTTGAGAGTGAAAGTTTCGCCAACCAGCCGGGAGGCTGCTTCGGGCGAGGAGCGCATTGCCAAAAGCTCGGCAAGGGAGGACACGAGCGTGCGGCGCTCCTCGAATGATAGGTCTGAATAGGTGCGCCATTTTTCTCCGTTTTTTTGCTCAATGCCAAGCTCGCGCAGCAGCGCGTCGCATGCATCTTCCTGGCCCGTGATGCCAGGCAAGTAAGGCTCATCGGCGTAAAGGAGGAACTGCTTGAGCGGGCGGCTGTTCCTGCCAAAAAGCAATATGTCCTTTTCCACAGCCACGGCCACCTGTGAAATCGCCTCGGAGAGCATGAGGGCGTTGAGGCTGCGCAAAGGCTGCTGCACGTCGCCCACTGCGCCCACAACGCCAAGCTCAACAAATTCCCGGAAGACAAAGTAAGCGCAGCCTGCGGCAGATATGTCAGTGCCGCCGTCAAAACCAAATGCGTGCGGATTTGCCTGCAGGTGCGAAATGGTTTTTTGCTGATGATGGTCGATTACCACCACATTGCCTGAAAGAGATTCGATTTCCTGCGTGCTGCTGCCAAGGTCGACGAATATGATTTCGGGTTCGTGCGCGATTGATGATAGGAAAGCAGGGTCGAGCTTGCGCACTGACTGTGTGCGATAGGGCTTGCCCATTTTCTCAAGCGAGCCTGCCACTATGGCGCCCGAGGTGATGCCATCGCAGTCATAGTGGTGCACCATCAGCGGCTGCCGCATGCGCGCAACCGCTTCTTTTGCCTCGGCGCAGCGCGCCAGGAAGGCCTGTTCATTTACCATATGCTATAGTTTGGCGGCGCGGTTATAAAATGGGCGCGCAAAAAAATTGGCATGGATGTTGAGATGGCGCCTGATGTCGAGAGGAAGGTTTCCGATATAGTGGATGTGCTTTCCTACGGGCACGTGAACGAGTTTAGGATAATCTGCATGCGCTCCAGGAATGCCACAGCGCGCGCTTATGCGAGGATTTGGAATTTGCCAGACATTTGGCAGAAGGCGCTTTCAGTCGGGACGTTTTACATAATCGAGGTGCTCACGCAGCACTATGACCCATTATCTGAAGAGGAAAAGGAAAAAGTCATCATCCATGAGCTATTGCACATCCCGAAAACCTTCTCTGGCGCGTTGCGGCCGCATGGCGGCAAGGTGAAAATAAACGCAAAGACAGTGGGTGCACTGCACAAAATCTATAAAGAGAGGAAGAAAGAATTAGAGCAGGAGAGGAGAAAGCGGCTTGAACTTGCCGAAGCGGCATTTTGACATTTGATGGTGATGGCATGATAATCGGAGCGATGAACGACCCGAAGAAGAATGTTGCTGAGGAAATTGCGCTTTTTGGAGAGATGGGCTTTGATTATTTCGAACTCACAGTCGAAGCGCCAGGCGCGCATCCAGACAAGCTTTTGAAGGAGAAGAAAGCCGTGCAGGATGCGCTTTCATCGTATAATTTCGGGGTGCTTGCACATATGCCATGGTATTTTTCGGTGGCGCACCCATATTCCTCCATACAGGAAGCCATAAACAGGGAATTTTGCCGCGCTTTTGACACCGCAGTTTTGTTTGGCGCGAAAAAAGCCACGCTGCACTCTGAGTTCCTGTCGTCAGGCATCCAGGAGCGCCAGGTGCACGTGGCAAGGACGATTGAAAGCTTGAAGAAGCTGCACAAGGAAGCTGAGGCGCGGGGCTTGGAGCTTCTAGTGGAAAATTTCAACGCAAGCTCGTTTGCGATAAAGGATTTCAAGCAGCTTTTCTCCGAAGTTGACATGGGCATGACTTTTGATGTCGGGCATGCATTCACCTCGGATGGCGAAGGGATGGAAAATTACCTTGCGCAGTTCAAGAAACGGGTGAAGCATGTGCATTTGCACGACAATGACAGGAGAAGCGACCAGCATTTGCCCCTTGGCGCGGGCAAGGTGGATGTTGCGCGCGCGGTTGCGGGGCTAAAAGGCTTTTACGATGGGACAATAACTCTGGAAGTTCACTCGCAAGACCGGGACTACTTGCGCATAAGCAGGGAAAAGCTCGAGATCATGTGGTATGGGAAAAAGAAGTTCGAGGAGAATCGGGAATATTTGCAGCCGGGCATTAAAAGGGAGTGAGAATCGCATGCGGCTCTTTCACGCGCAGGGCGCAACCGAATATCTTGTTCTTTTAGCAGTTGTACTAATTGTTGCACTTGTTTCAGTGGCTTTGCTTGGCTTTTTTCCAGGCATGGCGTCGGATGCGCAGATAACTCAAAGCCAGGCTTATTGGAAGGGCACGGGCCAGATTGCAGTAACCGAAAGCGCTGCAAGGTACAGCGAAGGGTGGAGCCAAAGAAGCATTTCGTATATCATGCTTAGGAACAATGGGGCATACCCCATAAGGATAACCAAGATTCTTGGGGGAAGCAATGCCACAAGTTACAGCTTCTATTGTTTTGAGCTCGCGTTTTGCGGAAGCGCGGCAGGTGCGATAAGGAATTTCAGCGACTATTATTACCTTGCCCCCGGCGAAGAGAAATATATCGGAGGATACGGCCTGGGATTGGACACGAGGCTGTGGGGTTTTGGCTCAAACAACCCCAACTACGCAGATTATGCCAGGGTTCTTTTTGGTGCTGCATCGATGTGCAGAAACTCATCCGCAGACACCGGGGCTGTGATTGTAAACGATTTCGGGTTCGAGTACACGGAATATATTGAGGGGCAGCAGATAACAAAGAGATTTGTCGGTGCTAAACCATTGATAATAAAATGCCGAGAACCGTATTGAGTGGTATTATGAAGGTTGGTCAAGGTGCCACAGAGTATCTGGTTTTGCTGGCAGTGGTGCTTGTTGTAGCGCTTGTGAGCGTGGCGCTTTTGGGCTTTTTCCCTGGAATGGCCAGCGACTCGCAATTGGCGCAGTCGCAGATGTACTGGCAGGGTGCCAGCCCTATTGCAATTGTTGAGATGGACGCCGTGGCGAGCGCAAGCTGGGGGTCGGCGACCAGCTGGCCTTACCTGCGCATAAGGAACACCGGCGCATATCCAGTAAGGCTAACCAAAATATTGGGGGGCCTCGGGCAGAACATAAGCGTGGTCTACTGCTCAGCAGCAATATGCGGAAGCGCAGGCTATGCGAACATCAGCGACAAGTATTATCTTGCGCCAGGGGAGGAAAAGCACTTCTGCTCCAACAACAATGGATGCTCCGCATACATACACTTCGCATTCACGGCAGTTGGGGCGAGCTATACCAACAGCCTTGCAGCATTTTCCTCAGGCTGCCAGAATTCGACAGATAATCAAGGCACCCTGAATGTGAACAATTTCGGGTTTGAGTATATTGAATACATCGACGGGCAGCAGATAACCAAGCGGCAGGTCGGCACAAAGCCGCTCACCATAAAATGCAGCAGGCTGGCCCCCTGAGATGTGCTTTTCAGAAGTTGAACGCGGACAATTTGTAGAAGTGCGGCTCCAATTCAGTCCCGCACGCGATTATTAGCTCCAATCGCGCGAGGTGCGCGATTTTCACCTGCTCCACCAGCTGCTTTGCAGACGGGGCCTTGCCAGGCAGGAGATAGACAAGCTGGGAAGGGCGGTTCTCAGTCCTGCCCACGCCAGGCGCATAGGCTCGGAAGTATTGCGTTGTCTTTTCAAACGGGGCGACCATCCTGCCAGTCTGGCGGATGATGGAGTAAACTGCAAGCGCAAATGGGAATGCCTTGTCCTGCTTCTTTTGCGCGGCAATGAAAGATGCAAGCGTGCCTTGCGCTAATTTTGCCTTCCCAATTTTCATGAGGTAGCCAGCCTCCAGGGGAGAAAGCTGCAGCTCGCCTTCCTTGTGAAGCCCGAATCCTGCCTCGCGGAACTTCTGAGCGAGGGCAACGTCGGTTTCTGTGAAAAGCTTGGCGTCTTTTGAGGTTGGTTCAAGCATGATGGCACCCACTATTTCGCTGCTTTTTTCTTTGCAGGCGCTTTCTTCGCAGGCTTCTTCATTATAAATGCTAGCTCGTCCTCGTCAAACAGCTCGCAAAATGCGCCTTCCTCTTTTTTTGCCACCATCTCGAAAAGCGGCAGGTAGCCGCCTGCCTGCTGGATGGAGCAGTGGCACATGCGCGCGATTTTCGAGAGAACCGACTTGCGCAGCGTGCGCGCGGATTTTGAGGAGCCCATGGCGCGGATGTAGTCCGGGTAGGCAAACGGCACATATCCATGCTGCTGCCCCTGCTTGGACATGGAAAGCGCAGCGCCAGCAGTCATGAGGTCCGAAGAGTACCTTAAGTAGCCCCAGTATTGCGCGCGCTTTATCCTGCCGTCGAAAATATCGGCGCGAGAAAGCTTGTCATAGCCCTCGGCAAGGTCAAACGGCTTAACGCACGCTGCGGGAAGGTTTTGCGCAATCCAGAGCTTGAGAGTGTCGTGGTCGACTTCAGATGAGAATGCTGCCTTGCGCGCGTCCGCATATTTTTCAGATCTGAAAATGTCGCGCAGGATGTCAAATATGTTTTTCTCCCGGTCGCGGCTTGCAGAGGTGTTTTGCGCGCGCAGGTCATTTAGCGCGGCGCGGATGTCGCCTGATGCCGCCTGGGCGATTTTCTCGGAGTCTGCGTCCGAAATGGCAATTTTTCGGGATGCCGCCTCTTGCCTGAGAAATTTTGCAACTGTGGAAACGTGCGTGCGGCGAAGCTCAAGCTGCTGGCAGTGCATTTTTATCGAGGAGAGCTTCTTGTCGTAATAGTCTGTTGCTGTGAGGATGACAGGCTGGCGCGCAGATGCTATCACTTTGGCAATTGCGCCGGCTCCGCCCCTGTCTGCGGTGCCTGAAAGGGAATCTGCATCGTCGACAAGAATTAGCCTCGTGCCGCCGAAGAGCGAGCTGGAAGAAGTGGCGTTTGAGAGCAGTGTGGAAACTGATTCCTCGTCGCGCATATCTGATGCGTTGAATTCAAAGAGCTCCCAGCCGAATTCGGATGCCAGCGTGTGCGCAAGCGCAGTCTTGCCAGTGCCGGTGGAGCCGGTGATTAGAAGGGGAGGCTGGCGCTTGCCTTCCTGCCATGCGCTAGCCCATGCCTTTGCCGCTGCGATGGCAGACGGGTTGCCGATGAGGGAAGAAAGCTTGGGTTTGGCCTCAGAAGATGCCATGCTAATAGTCGGTGTGGACTAGTTTTAAGGGTTTGCGTTCCAAACCTGCACTTATGCTTATCGGCGTGGTGGGGGCGCCCAACAAGGGCAAGAGCACTTTCTTTGCGGCAGCCACATTGGTGGACGCGCAGATTGCAAACTATCCATTCACCACAATCACACCAAACCGGGGCGTGACATATGTGCGCGCGCCCTGCCCGCATGCACAGCTCGGCTTGAGCTCGTGCAACCCGAAGAACAGCAAGTGCATTGGAGGGGTGCGATTGGTGCCAGTCGGCATGATAGATGTGCCCGGGCTGGTGCCTGAGGCGCATGCCGGAAAGGGATTAGGCAACAAATTCCTAGACAGCATACGCGAAGCAGATGTGCTTATCCAAGTGGTGGATGCCACTGGAAGAACTGATTTGTATGGCAATGCGTGCGAGCAGGTGTCACCTGCCGAGGAAGTCTCGTTTTTGCAGGAGGAAATCGCCTTGTGGCTATCAGATATCATGTCTCGCGGGGCAAAAGGAAAAGGCACAGCAGGATTGGTAAATTCGCTTACAGGCTTGAAAATCACTGAAGGCATGCTGCACAAGGCTGCGCTTGAGTGCGGGCTTGACGTGGCAGCGGGGCTGCCGGATGAGGATGGGACTCGAAGGCTGGCCAGGAAACTTGTGGAAATGAGGATGCCAGTGGTGGTTGCTTGCAACAAGATGGATATTGCAGGCGCGCGGGAAGGCTTTGAAAAAGTCAAGCGCGAGTCCGGAAGGCCCTCCATGCCGTGCAGCGCAGCTGTGGAGCTTGCCTTGCGCAAGGCAGAGCACGCAGGAGTTGTTGATTACCGGCCAGGCGATGCTGATTTTGCAGTCAAGGGAACACCGAATGAAAAGCAGGCCGAGGCACTGTCCGCCATGAAGCGCGTGCTTGCCGAGAATGGCGGAAGCGGAGTGCAGCAAATCATAGACTATATTGTTTACCAGCACCTCAATTGCATTATTGTCTATCCTGTCGAAGACGAGCACAAGTACTCCAACAACAAAGGGGAAGTGCTGCCAGATGCTTTCCTTGTGCCAAAGGGCACCACTGCACTGCAGCTTGCAGCGATGGTACACACAGACTTGGCGCACAAGTTTATAGGTGCCGTTGACTGCCGGCGCCATATACGCGTGGGCGCAGAGCATGCCCTTGAGAACGGCGATATCATAAAAATCATTGCAGGCAGATAGCCGAACAGAAGCGAATCGCTTATAATCTGTATACTCCTTTTAGGAGACAAAGGTGGGAACATGGCAGAAGGGAAGGAAAAGGCAAAGAAGGACGGAACGAACTACAAGTTATACGGAATCGCGGCAGTGGTGTTGATTGCCGCGCTTGCGGCTTTCGGCTATTATGGCGGATTTTTCAACCAGCCAGCTATTCCGCCTGCCAGCAATTCCACCACCCAGCTGCCGCTTGCCACGCCAGAGGCAAGGCTGCTCCTTGCAAGCTTTGACAGGGGGGCAGCGCTGGAGGATTATGAACTTGCCTATATGGCAAACGACAACAGCATGAAGAGCAATTACACGCTGGCAAGAAACGGAAGCGACACCTGGATCCAGGTGCAAGGCACTTTCGGCAAGATGACTGGCTTTTTCGGGAAAGACAATTCAAGCGATGTTGTTTGCCTGGAATACGAATCTGCGGCGAAGTGCGCGCTTGCGGGGAACAACACCGACATGGCAGACATTGCAGCCAGCCTCAAGATATTGCAGCCGACCAGTGCAGCCTACCTCGGGCAGAAAGATGACACGCGCAAGCTCATAGCAGGAGGCGCGATAAAGCTGGCATCTGGAATGAGCGAGGAGAAGGTTGGTCAGTTTGACACGCAGAAAATAACCTACACGCTTGACTTTTCCACCCTTACGGTGCAGCAAATGATATCGCTGGGCCGCTCGCCAAACGACGAGAACTTGCTCGCAGTCACCGACCAGCTCGTGACGTTTTGGATAGACAAGAAAACAGGCTTGATGGTTAAGAGCCATGCCACATACAAGAACCGCGGCACCCCGGGCTTTTTTGACACCGAGTACAGCGCGGTGAGCACCGCAACGCCGAAGATACCAGACAAGCCAGGCGCGATAGTTGCAACCGAGGCGTTCGTGGACTTCTATTCGAAATCAACCAGTGATTACGCGGCAAGGGCTTCCTGCTTTGCAAAAACAGGGGCGGAGAGATATTCCTGCCTCAAGAGCATTGCTGTTGGGAAGAACAGCTGGGAAACTTGCAAGCTGATTGACAATGCACGCGAATACGAGAGCTGCACCCTCATCATTGCGCAAAACACGCGAAACCACATCCTGTGCGGAACGCTGTCCATGCTCGGCGACGAATGTTATATCGCAGTTGCGGGCGAAACCGGCAACTTTGAGCTTTGCAAGAACCTCAAGAACCAAAGCTTGGGAAGCGCATGCAACGAAGCTGCGACCGCAGGGCAGAGGCTCAAGGACGAAGAGGCAGCCGCCCAAGCCAAGCTATATGCGACCAGGAATTGCAAGGTTGATTCTGACTGCCGCACTTTCGGCAATGCAAACCAGTACTGCGAGCCCAAGAACAGCACCAAGCAGTTTGCAAACCAGACCGGCGCGCTTTATGCCTGCCTGAATGGGGCGCCGTGCGGCTGCCAGGATGGATTCTGCGGATTTGACAAGAACGACACTTATTACGCCTGCACAAGCAAGGCAGAGGATGCCATGCTCGAGGCATATATCAAGAGCCTGATACCGGGCAACTCCACCAACCTGACAAAGCAGAAGATATAGGCTTGACTTTTTGGGGCTTGAAAGAAAGTAGAAAGCGGGCCCAATGGGATCGACGGCGCGGGAAGCGCCGTCGAATTTTTGCGCGAAGCGCAAAACATTGGGATAACGGGCCCAATGGGATTCGAACCCATGACACGTGGATTAAGAGTCCACTGCTCTACCAAGCTGAGCTATGGGCCCGCGCTCCCCCCTTAGGAAGGGAAGGGTATAAAAAAGCGAGCCAGGCGCGCGTTTTTTTAGATATCGTTCTTGCGGAACGATAAGGATAAAAAAGTGCCCACATACAGCCATTGAGTTGATATGATGGGAAACGACGAGATCGAAGCCAGGCTGGAAAAGGTGAACACCCCGATACAGCAACGTATGCGCGAGGTTTTCGGGAAAAAGCGCGCGCCCGAGGCTGTCTATGGGCTTCTGTCCGAATTCCTGCTAGTTGAGGGAAAAAGACTGCGCCCTGCGCTTTGCCTGCTTTCCTGCGAAGCGGCAGGTGGCAAAGGCGCGGATGCAATGCCTGCCGCCACGGCAATTGAGATGTTCCACAATTTCACCCTCATCCATGATGATATTGAAGACAAATCACAGCTCAGGCGCGGAAAGCCATGCATGCATATCAAATATGGCGTCCCGCTCGCTATAAACGCAGGAGACGGGCTGTTCATGATGGTGTGGCGCGAAGCGCTGGAAATCAAAGGAGAGCGGCGCGAAGAGGCGCAGCGCAGGCTGCTTGCCGCTTTTACATCAGTGCTTGAGGGCCAGGCAATGGAGCTTGGCTGGTACTGGAAGGGCAATTGGGACGTTTCCGAAGAGGAATACCTGCAGATGGTGCGTGGCAAGACTGGCGCACTCATTGCGGTTTCCTGCGAGGTTGGCGCGCTGCTTGGCGGCGCGGATGAAAAGGCCTGCCAGGCAATGTCGCGATTTGGGATGGGCATTGGTGTTGGGTTCCAGATAATCGATGACGTGCTTAACATCATTGGCGAAGAGAAGAAATACAAGAAAGAGATTGGCGGCGACGTGCGTGAAGGCAAGAGGACGCTGATAACCATGTGGGCGCAAGCCATGCTCAAGGGCAGCAAGCGCGAGCGGTTGGATGGCCTCCTTAAGAAAAAGGAAAAAAGCGATGAGGATGTTTCAGAGGTTGTGGCACTTCTCCAGGAATCCGGCGCGCATGAAAAAGCGATGGATTTTGCGCAAAAGATGGTGGATGCTTCGATTGTGGAGCTTGGGGCGCTTCCGAAAAGCAAGGCGCGCGTAATGCTTTTGGAGCTTGCAGACTACATAACCAAGCGCGATCGCTGATGGGGGAAGTTTTTTAAATTGGAACCGAGAAGAAAGCGCAGGGCAGACCCAAGGTGATAGTTATGACGACAAAAGTTTCGAAGATATATGGGATGGACATTTACACTGATGGTGGAAAGTTCCTCGGCCGCGTGCAGGAGATTCTCCTTGACCTGGAGAAGGGAGAGGTCATCCGCCTGACGATGGAGCCCCTTAACTCTGTTTCAAAGGAAGAGGCAAAGAGGATACTCCGTGACAAGTCCGTGCTTTACAAGTCAGTAAAGTCTGTTGAGGATGTTGTGGTTGTGACAAAGGGCGCCACCTCGGCAGCAGGGCTTGACTAATTTTCATTTTTCTCTTTTTCTTTCCTGATTTTCTCACCTAGCCTCAGCCTTGTCAAACGGGCTGCCGCCATCCACCCCTGGAGTTCCGGTAATAAGGGAGTGGGTTTTTGTTTCGTTATTCGATGATTTTTGTTGTTTTTGGTGAGTATTATTGTATATTGTAACTATAGTTACATAACAAAACAAACAACAAACATATCATTTACAATAGAGGAAGTAAGGGGGTCTCCCAGGTGGGAGGGCGCGCTGCAAAACTTGGGTTGGCAGAACAAAAACGGCAAATCTAAAACTGAAAAAAGAAAAAACATAGCGGGAAGTGGATTTGAACCACTGATCTCTGGGTTATGAGCCCAGCGGGCACTCCAAACTACCCTATCCCGCTGCAGGCGTATTAGAGGATGAGGTAATTAAAAAGCTTCCTCGGGCCTGCAACCTGCAAAACAAGGCTACTTTACAACCCTACGCGAATCAATATACTCCAAGTTATTGCCGCAGCTATTACACTTGAACTGCAGGTCAACCGCATCTGCAAACTCCACAACTTGCCCAGCACTGCATTGCGGGCAGCAATAGCCTTCCTTGCCGCGCACAAGCACTGCCTCACCCTGCCCGTTGCCACTGCAGCCAACTTCGCGCAGCCTGGCTTCATCCATTCTCCAGATATAAGAGTACCAGCCACTGTCACGGTCACGCACGCGCGTGTAGGCGAAAACCCCTCGGTTGTGCAGCCTGTTGAGCACCACTCGCACTTCGCTTGGCTTGATGCCTGTCCTCTTGGCCAGGTCCTCATCGCTCATATCTTGGTCAAATTCACGGATGACGTCGATAGTGTTCTCGCCACCCATCTCAATCAGCTTCTGTCGCGCGGCTGCGTTTGCAAGCACTGCTGCACGCGCAGCTTTTGAGTAGCAGCTCCGCTTGACCACAATATCCATATTCGGCTTTTTTACTTGCGGCGCTGATTTTTTCACAATTGCGGCTTTCCTGGTTTTTTTCGCAGAAGCAGAAATTTTAGGCTTAGCACTTATTTTCTTCCCTGTTTTTAATTTACCTTTTGGAGTCGCCATCCAAAATCACATTGTTTTTCTGACACATCCCTTATATATCCTTTCAGTTGCTTTCACCACGAAGCACAACCTTGCCACACGCATTTGGCACGATTCTTAACTTCCCGTCAAAACTTTTTTCCAATTCCTTCCCTGAAAAGCACCTGTCCAAAAATAGCGCCAGCGCCGCAACCTCGGAGTGCGGCTGTGTCGTGACTGACAAATTGGCATCCGCAAGCTCATAAGCTTCCCGCGGCACCTTTCCTGCGCCGACAATAACAATACATTTCCCATTCCCCTTCCCGAACTTTTTTGCAGCAGGCTCAAAATCCTCGCCGTACATCGTGAGATGCGCCACTTTCCATCCATCGTGTTTGCGCTCCCTCACAAACTTCCTCCAATTCGCCTCGTACCTGACTGCAAATCTGCCACCCCACAACTCAGAAACGCGCGCAATGCCGCTGACGACAGACTCATCCTCTTCGCCGGAAAGCACCCCTTCGCTCGCGCCCAGCGCGCGCGCCACCAGGAAAACGTGCGTCGTAATCCTCTGGTCGCGCAATCTTCGGTGGCCCAACCTCAAAATGCAAATTTCTGCCATAGGCATTTCTCCATCGTTGCGCTTTAAAACCTTCCAGCCCCCATCAGTCGGCATGGACAAAATAGTGGTGGACACCAATTTCCTGCTTTCGCAGTTCGAGTACGGGCTGGACGTCCCTTCCGAGCTCCTGCGCATCTCTTCCGAGCCGTTCATGCTTGTCATCCCATCTGTCGTGTCTGCCGAGCTTGCCACGCTTGCAGGCAGGACGGGCAGGCGGGCAACCGCCGCGCGCTTTGCCTTGCAGAACATGGAAAAATGGCGCGCGCGCTTCCCCATTTCTGAGGAGAAAAGCGAGGGCAAGGCCGACGAGTGGATTTTTAAATACGCGCAGAAAAACAAAGCTGCCGTCGCAACCAACGACGTGCCCCTGAGGCAGAGGCTGCTGGCATCGGGAGTGCCTGTCATTGCCATGAAGGGAAAGTCAAAGCTGGATTACGTTTAACCTGTACAAAAATCTGAGGTGATAAATTGGTAGCATCTGCAACAACCCCTGAATTCGCGCTTTACCTTCCAATCGCGCTTGCCATAATCGGCATAGTTTATGGTATTTTCCTGGCAATGTCGATTTTCAAGCGGAGCGAAGGCACTGCCAAGATGATAAAAATATCAGGCTCCATCCGCGAAGGGGCAGATGCCTATCTTGCGCGCCAGTTTAGGACCATTGCACTGTTTGCAGTTGCGCTCACCATTGTAGTTTACCTTGCGCTTGGCCCCCTGGTTGCCATTGCATTTGTAGTTGGCGCAGTGTGCTCAGGGCTAGTGGGCTACTTTGGCATGTACCTTGCAGTGCGCGCAAACGCGCGCGCAGCGCATGCATCTCTTACCTCAATGCAGGAGGCGCTTGCAGTGCCCTTCTCAGCCGGCGTGGTCTCAGGCTCGCTGGTCTCGGGAGTGGGGCTATTGGGCGTTGCAGTTGTTTTCATAGGGGTGTATCTTTCGCTTGGCGCAAATGACGCTGCACTTTCCGCAGCCGGGCAGGCGCTCATCGGCTTTGGCTTTGGCGCCAACCTCCTAGCTCTTTTCATGAGGGTGGGTGGAGGCATCTTCACCAAGGCCGCAGATGTCGGCGCAGACCTGGTGGGCAAGGTGGAAAAGGGAATTCCTGAGGATGACCCGAGGAACCCAGCCACAATCGCTGACAATGTCGGCGACAATGTGGGCGACTGCGCCGGAATGGGCGCGGACGTGTTCGAATCCTACACAGTGACAATCATTTCCACAATGGTGCTTGGAATGGTCTCCTACGGCCTTTCCGGGGCGCTGTTCCCTCTTTTGGTGGCAGGCATCGGCATGTTGATTGCACTTGCATGCAGCGTGTTCGTGCGCGTGAAAAGCGAGGGCGAATACCCGTTTGAGGCAATGAGGCGCGGCTTCCTTTACTCAACAGTGCTGCAGGCAATCGCATTTGCGGCGCTTTCGCTGTTTGTGTTGAACTCAAGCGCGGCATTCTTTGCCCTCCTGACTGGGCTTTGCGCCACGCACGTCATCATGAACTTCACAGACTACTACACCTCCACCAAGCACAAGCCGGTGCAGGAGATTGCCTCGGCGGCAAAATCCGGTGCAGGCACCAACCTCATCGCAGGGCTTGGCGTTGGCATGGAATCTGCAGTGTTTGGCGTCCTTGTGGTGGCGGCATCCATTGCAATCGGCTACTATGCATTCGGGCTTGGCTACTTCGGCATTGCGCTTGTCGGGTTGGGAATGCTTTCCACAACCGCGATGATAATGGCAATGGACACATTTGGCCCGATTTCAGACAATGCAAACGGCATTGGCGAAATGTCTGGGCTTGATGCCAAGGGCAGGAAGAGGATGGACGTTCTTGACGCTGTTGGCAACACCACCAAGGCAGTGACAAAGGGTTTTGCCATTTCCTCTGCGGCAATCGCAGCAGTGGCGTTGTTCTCCACATATTTTGAGTCAAGCGGGCTCTCCTCGATAAATGTCGCCCTGCCAAACGTGTTCATCGGGCTTCTTATCGGAGGTGCGCTGCCCTTCATCTTCTCCTCGCTCACCATGAAGGCGGTTGGCAACGCAGCTAACCTTGTGGTAGAAGAGGTGCGCAGGCAGTTTCGCGACCCTGCAATCATGAAAGGCACCAAGGACCCGGACTATGCGGCGTTCGTGGATATCTCCACTAAGGCGGCAATAGACTCACTTTACCTGCCTGCAGCGCTTGTGGTGCTCACACCTATAGTGCTTGGCTTCTGGCTCGGCCTGGAGGCTCTTGGAGGCTTCCTTGCGGGTGCCATCCTGGTCTCCCAGCTCATGGCAATCTTCATGTCCAACGCAGGCGGTGCATGGGACAATGCCAAGAAGTACATTGAGGAGGGGCACTTTGGCGGAAAAGGCTCGGACGCGCACAAGGCAGCTGTGGTGGGCGACACGGTCGGCGACCCCTTCAAGGACACCTCTGGCCCCGCGCTCAACCCAATGATAAAGATACTCAACATTGTTTCATTGCTTGTGGCTGCGATAATTGCAGGCAAGCAAGTCGGGGCAATCTAAGCAGAGTGTCTTTTTTTTCCTTCTTTTCCTTTTTCTCTTTTCTTTCTTATTTTTCTTTTCTCCCCCCACCTTAGTTTTTCTTTCTCCAAACTAAACGCATTTAATTGGTGCGTGCCATTCTTTGTGCATGGACAAGCGGCACCTTTCAACTTTTGACTGTGTTATGTTAGGTGTGGGCAGCGCGCTTGGGCCCGAAATATTCCTGCTTCTTGGTTTTGCTGGCGCCTTGGCAGGCACGCAGGCAGTGCTTTCATTATTCATAGCTTTCACTCTTGCCCTGCTCGTTGGCCTGTGCTATGCCGAGCTTGCAACAGCAATCCCCACATCTGGCCAGGATTACATCTTTGCAAGGCGGGCATTCCGGGGAATGCTGCCATTCATAATCGGCTGGATGGTCTGGTTCGGGAACATAGTGTACGCGGCATTCAACGCAATCGCGGTGGCGTATTTCCTCAAGACGATAATCCCGTCTCCTGTTGGCCTGACAGCCATCACATTTGTAGCTGCATCCGGGCTGTTGCTTTACCTTGGCATGAGCACATTGAAGCGGGTTCAAAATCTCCTGGTCGCAGGATTGGTGGTCCTGCTCGCAGTGTTTGTCTATTTTTCATTCGGGTCGGGCGATTGGGGCTACATTTCCAGCCTCTTCGGGGGCGACTGGCGCGCCACGTTCTCGACCGCAGCGCTCCTGTTCATCGCATTCATAGGTTTTGAAGACATCATATCTGTTTCATCGGAAATCAAGGAGCCGAAGAAGACCATTCCGCGCGCAATAGTCCTCACCCTTCTGGTGCTGCTCGCGATTTACATATCTGTTTCGCTTGCGGTTTTTGCCGTCCTTCCGCTTCCAGCCGTGGCAGCTTCTGAAAATGCGCTCCTGGACGCCGCAACCGCCGCAATGGGGGAGAATGGCAGGCTGATTTTCACGCTTGCCGGCCTGCTTGCAATAGCAACTTCCTTAAACGCAGCAATGGCGGCTGCAGCCACAAACGCGTTTGCTCTTGGGCATGATGGCTACCTGCCCCGCAGGCTTGCATCAATCAGCCACCGCGGCACCGCAACCTATGCGATTTTGGTGAGCGCGGCAATCATCATTGTCTTTGCCGCAACCGAAGCGGTGGCGTTTGTCGCGTACCTTACGGATTTTGCATATTTTGTGGCAATCTCGATATCTGCGTACGCCCTCATAACATTGAGGAAGAACCAGCCTTTCCTTGAACGGCCATTCAAGGTCCCATTCTATCCTTTCGTCCCATCTGCGGCAATCGCGCTTAGCATCATTGCCATTTTCTTCATGCAGCCGCAGTCACTCCTCATAGGCGCGCTTTGGCTGCTGGCAGGCGTGCTTGCATACTACCTTTATGTGGTCGGGATGGACCGCGTGAAGATTGCAGTGGGGGGAATGCTTCTCCTGCTTTCCGCAATAGGGTTTGTAATGTATTTCATGGTGGATGCTGGGCATTTTTACCTGCCGAAAATCAGCCAATTCAACCCAAACGGCGCCATCCTTCTTGTATCGCTTGCGCTCCTGGTCTCATCGCTGCACCTGATTCTCAAGACGGGTAAAACTCAGGGCTAGCCTGCCAGCAGCGCCAGCCCGGCCATTATGTGGATTGTTGCCAAAAACGCCAACCCTATCTCAAGCAAGAGCTCCATGTTTTGGGGCAAGCCAGTGGCAAATACCCCGAAAAACAGAAGGAAAAATGCAGTCGCGCTGATGGTGCCCAAAAGCAGCAATATCCCGCCAAAGGCAAGCCCGAACCGTTTCAGTACAGAAAGGAAATATATCTTTTCAGCCACGCGCTGGACGTGCTTGGCCTGCTCCACAATGGCTCCAACATCCCCGGCATCCTGCCCAGGCCCGTCATCCTGGCTTTCAAGCCCCAGTTTCCTGTCTATGGAGTTTCCCCCTCCCGCGGGCCTGCCACCTTTGGTTGATTCTGCCATGTGCTGGCTATGCCGTCTCATGTTTAAATGATTTGCGGCAGCCGCCCCAACGCGGGCTCGGGCGCTTCACCAATCAGCCCACTTTTTTTGCACAGCAAAACAAGGTGCCCATCTGCGGATGCACTGAAGCATCCAGGCAGAGGCGCTCAAGCAGTCAATCTCTTCTGCACAGCCTCGCCCTCAAGCTCATGAAGCGCGTTTGAGGCAATCCATTTTGCCGAAGGGGAATCTATCAGCGCAATGTCGCGCGCGACCAATATTGCCTCTCGGTTCAAGGACAGGCTCCGCTTGCCAATCTGCCGCAGCGCCCAGTTCACCGCCTTCTTGACATAATTCCTGTCATCCCTGCATTCCCGCACAATGACTGGGAAGAATTTCTCGAATGTCGCCCTGCTCGCATGCCTGTTGTGCACTGCAAGGCATGCCATGAGCACAAAGCCTGCGCGCTTCACATACTCTTCCTTCCTGCTGCTCCACTCCATGGCTTTCTTGTTGGCAAACTCTGTCTTGTCAAACAGGCTGCCGCACACCTGGTCGCAAACATCCCAGGAATCAAAGCCCCTTACCCACTCTTCCATCTGCCTTTCGGTGACCAGTTTGTAATCGTCAATGTAAGCAGCCAGTATTTTTGCCTCGTGGAAGCCAGTCCTCCAAAGCTCGAATGCAAGCTCATGGTGCGGGCCAATGTTCCTCGCAAGCCTGCGAAGCTCCGGGATGGGCACGCCAAACGCCTTGTCGACATTGATGCCGAAATTAGCCATGCTGGCCTTGACCTTCTCCTTGCCCTTGTTGCGCAAATGCGCCACCAGCTCGCTTGCCCTCATAAGATGGGGATTTGACGAAAAGCTATATAAGGCGCAGGCAATACAATACTTACATGGCAACCGAGATTTACAAGGCGCGCGAGCCTACCATCGTCTTTTCACCACCCGTCCCTCTCACCACTGATTTTTACCAAAAGACAAGCGCAGACAACCTGCGCGAGGCAAGCAAGGTGCTCCTGCATGCATATAATGACGTTTTCGGCGTGAGCAATACACCTATGGGCAAGGCGCTTTCTTCCATCCACAAGAGCCCTGAAAAGGTGCTGGACGGCCAGGCAATGTTCGGGGTGGAGCCTGGCAGGAAAAAAGGCGAATCGGTCTACAGCGTCAAGATAACTACTGAAAAGGAAACCAAAATCTTTTCACTGCGCGTCAGCGACTTCACCGAGCTCTCATATGTGAAGAACGACCAGCTCGTGGAGCGCCATTACCAGAAAGGCAAGGAAATCGTCCATGAAATAGCGTGAGGTGTTGCCATGTTTGTGTTCCAATTCGCGCAGAAAAATATCGAGCAGCAGGCGTTTGTCACCCGCACCATGACTGGCAGGGAAGCGCAGGAGCTTATCCGCAAGGGCGTTGCCCCTGTCGCTGAACAGATGCTTTTAAAGATACACGGCGTTTAGGTCTTCTTATGGGCAAGGAAAAGCTTCCAAAGCCAGGCACCATTCCCTGGGACAAGATAAAGGAAGTGCGCGTCACATCTGATGGCAAGGCATCTAGCTTCGAATTCGACCTCAACGGACGGCACCAGCGCATGACTGTCACAGTGGCGCCTGGGCAGACCGAGCTTACGCTTTCAAGCGACAGGGGCGAACCAGTGGTAAGCGCCATCCAGCGTGGCAACGAAATAAAGATACTTGACTTCTCCGAGAAAATCGCACTGCAGAAGCGCGGCGGCCCGTTCATGATGGACAAGAAGGCGAAGATAAAGAGGAAGTAATCCTGGCAATCTCTCGTTCTCTTAAACATTTGCAGGCATAACATTGGCATGTGCCCAGCATCAAACCTGACTGGCAAGATGCGTGAAGCTGCAAGCCAGGCTGGCAGCAATGGCAGCATGGCAAAGGAGCACATAGTCGTTTCATACACCTTCAATGGGAAGACGGGCAAGCGCATACTTCGCTGCGAGGGCGTAAACGCCTTTGACGGCAAAAAACTCTACTACGACTACCGGACCAAAAAGACAAAAACCCTTGATGAATTCTCGAGCTATTGGGGCGTCACAAGCTTGGAAAAAACCCACAACGTCGATCTTGCAAGCCTGAAGGCAACTCCTTCGCGCGCAGCAGAAGGCGGCAGCACTTCCCAGGGAAGCGCGCAAACAGGGCAAGCCCCTGCAGATTCCTCCAGCCAATCAAGGCAGCGCCAAACGCAGCCAATCCAGCCTGCCCCGCCAGACACATCATCGCGCCAGGTGCAGCCATCCCCTACTCAGCCTGGCAGTTCGTCAAGCCGCCAGCAACCGCTGCAGCCAGGGCAAAGCCGCACTCCTCCCCATACAGCGCATCCGCCCAGTCAACCATCGCACCAAGGCGGGCAAGGCACCACGCCTGCAAGGCGCGCTCCGACCCGTGCCAGGCGGCCAGCAAGGCGCATCGAGCACAAGCGCCCCGAAGAAACAATCACGCCTGTCCCGCTTGATGAGTTAAAAATCCCGTCTGAACCGCCCCAAGGCAAACCTGCGAAGAAATCCTCGCACAACATCTACCGCGACATGGGTGAAATGCCGTTCTTCAGCGAATACATACAGCGCTACTATTCAGACGGGCCAATGCGGTGCGCATCTGGCGCCTGGGGGCTGATATTACCCTACATGCTTGCTGAAAATGGAAAATCCGCGGTGGTTTTCCCGGTCAGCACCTGGAAACTTCAGGACTATGTGAAAAAGCCTGGCGTATCATCTGTGGTTTCAGACATGGGTGCAAAAATAGCAACGAATGCGGATTTGCACAGCGTACTCTCAGATGCCGATGGCAAGCTCAAGCCAGGCACGGTGATAACGCTTGACAGCGGGCATCCATACGAGGGCAAGCGCAGGGGCGACCCCTCGCACACCATGGTGTATAGCAAATACGGACTGTGGCTTGACAACCGGACAAACCAGGAAATAACATTCAATTATTTCGGCGCATCGGTGTCAAGCACACCGGAAGCCCTCAAAACAGACGTCAAGCGGTTCAAGCAACAGCTCTCGAACGAAGAGGTGCAAAGCCTTGCGAGCGACGGGGACTGGCTGAAGAAAGGCGAAGTCTATGTCTTCCGCGAAAACGGGAAATACTGTGTGCACGATTACTCCGTCCAATATGTCTTCTTCACCAGGGAAGGCCAAATCAGCGCAAAGCAGGGCAGCCAAATGAGCGCAGGCAGGTTAGCAAGCGCCATTGGCAATGCTTCTGCGTTAATAACCGACGCAGACGCTGCCGCGGTGGGCAGTCTGAAGGAAGGCGAATGCCACTACATAAACGTGGAAGCGAGCAAGTACGTTTTTTCCAACCTTGACAAGAACTGGCGCGAGGTATCGTTTGCAATGTTCGGCAAGGACGTCTTCTTGGGTTCTGAGGGGAAAAAGGAGTTCCCGGCGCGCGGGCTGGACGGAAAAAGATATCTCGTGCGCAAGGAATTTGATGAAACAGGCAAGCTTACGGCGCTCAACGTCTACCTCGCACCTTCCAACGTCGTGTGCTACATCCTCAAGCAAAGCGGGGGCAAAATCGAAATTTCGGCAAAGCGCAACGATTTCATAGAGAACTTCACATGGGCGAAGAATTCCGGGCTTTACAATGTGGATTTCTCAAAGATGCCGCCCTCGACCGAACGCATGATATCGTCGCGCGACTTCGGGCTGGGAAAAGTGACTGCTGAAGGCTTTGCCTCGCTCATTTCCAAAACATACGGAATAATGTTCGAATATGCCTTGAACGAGATACTGAAGCAGAATAAGGTTGTGACGCCGCGCACTTTCGTGCCCTCGCTTGAAGTCAAGATAGCTGTGATGCTTCCCGAGGCAAAGATAGGCAGGATACTCTCATTGCCTATACAGCTTCTAGAAACCCCGTCCGAGCGCGCATACTGGAAGCACGTCAAGCAAACCCCGGAATACTCCACGCAAGGCGGGCCGCCCATCCCCTCAATGGACAAGATGATTGCGGAGCGCAGGGACGAATACTTCAGGCGCTGTGCGCAGATAGACAACTATTTCCATTCCATGGGCGTGCGCTCCACTAACGTGGACGCGCTCAAGATAATCATGTACAACGAGATGTTCAGCTCATCAAGCAATTTCAGGTATTCCGACAGCTACAGCTGGCGCGAATTCAAGAAGCACATGGCCCGCTCAATCTTGGGCATAAACTCAGTCGATTCGTGGGGGGCCTTCCAGCAGAATATGAGCTATGTCACGAGGTACCTTGACGGCTGGCCAATGAACAAGCTGTATGCGCCTGAAAGCTCGGATTTCCATGACCCAAAAGTTGGGCTGGCGCGCAGGAAGGAACTAGTCTCGAGGATAAGGCAATCCGGCTGGTTCAAGGACCGAAGCTCAGACGTGACGCCGGAAGTTATGCTGCTTGGCTGGAACGCGCTTGATGCAAAGGACAAGCGCGCATCTGTCGCTGACATGCTGGAGACCTGCATTCCATTCTCGCTTTCCGCCGCAAACCTTCTTTACGAGGAAAACAAGCGCTGCTTCACCGAGCAGGCTGCGCGCGTGGCAGGCAGGAACTACTCTGCAATCGACCTTGAGATGACTTGCGTGCTTGCCCACAACCGCGGGCTTGGAAGGGCAAACCTTGCCATTTTCCAGCAGAACCTTCTCATAGTGGCGTCAAACATCGCCAAGCAGCCTGGCGCCAGCCCTGAGTTTGCCAAGGCAGTGAAGAACTTCAGGGTAGATGGCTATCTTGGGGAAGGCACGCTTGAGCTTGTCAAGCTTGTCTGCAGTAAAAAAAGAATAAGCAAGGTGCGCTTTGGCCCAGGTGAAGTGCCGGTTTCCAGCCTCACGCTTGAGGGCCTTGGAAGGAGCCTCATCACAAGCGAATCGCGCTACAAGAACGCGTTCTCGTTCTTCTCGTCCAAGGGCTTCTCGGCATCGGATTTTGCCACTTCGCAGGACCCGAAAAACACTGCGCCTTACCCAATGCTGAAATATGTGTTTGCAAATTCCAAGGAATACAGCAGGAATTTCACCCAATATGTGCGCGACTTCTGCTTCTTCACCGAGCCGCTTGACAAGGCAAGCGAGGCAAAGCCACCGCTCCAATCGCTTCGGGCAAAGGCGTCAGGCAAGCGCATTGCGATAAACTACTCAATACCTGCATACCCCGGGCTGGTCAGCCTAAAAGTCAAAAGCGCGTCTGGCTCGAAAAAGCCATATGAGCATGTCTTCATGGACGCAGCAAGGCAGCGAAGCGGGGAATATTTCCTTGAGACTTCCGACCTTCCGAAAGGGCAGACCTATGTAGTCGAGCTCAAGGTCGGTGACAAGACAACGCAAAGCATCGCATCCACCCCTCGCTGAAGGAATCATCAGCCCTGCTTCTTTATTATCGAGAAGATATCTCCTTCCTGCAAGATGTGCTGCAAGCCCACTTTCTGCCCTGGGAATTTCGCGCTCTTGCCCCAGACTAGGGCGTATTTGAAATCGCGCGCCAGGTCGCGGTGCAGCCTGTTGCATGCATCCTCAATGGTAGCGCCAGTCCTCATCATCATGGGCTCCTTCAAATCCGCAACGTCCATGCGCGGCTTGGTATACACTCTCATCATCCGCAGGCCGTCGAAAATCGCCTTTTTCAATTCCTCAATGTTCTGCGATTTTTCCGCAGAAACCGGCACAAATGGGAAAGTCAGGCTTTTGAGGTAATCCTTGCTGACCATGTCCACCTTGTTGAGCACGACAAGCGAGCGGCTGTACTTCCTGTTGCCTGCAAGCACGTCAATCAGCCTGTCCACAGTGGCATCCTCGCGGAAGACTATAGAGGCATTGTGCATCCCGTATTCGTTTATGACGCCTGTAATCATCTTCTCGTTTAATTTAGTAAGCGGCACAGTGGAATTTATCTCCACGCCTCCGCGCAATTTCTTGGTAAGGTAGATTTTCGGCGGCTCCTCATCCAGGCGTATGCCGATGCCTGCAAGCTCCTCCTTGATGTTCACCAATATGCCTGGCTGGAAAACATCAAGCAGGATAAGCACCAGGTCGGCATTCCTTGCAACCGCAAGCACTTCCCTGCCCCTGCCCTTGCCTTCCTTCGCGCCCATAATGATGCCTGGCAGGTCCAATAGCTGTATCTTCGCGCCATTGTAATCCATGACGCCTGGGATGCAGGTGAGCGTGGTGAATGCATAAGACGCTGTTTTTGATTTTGCGCCGGTGAGCGCATTGAGCAAGGTGGATTTTCCCACCGAGGGCAACCCTATGAAAACAACAGTGGCATCCCCGCTTTTCTTGACATCAAAGCCGCCTGTCCTCACACCTGACTTTTTCGGCGCAATGATTTCCCGCTTGAGCTTGGCAATCTTTGCTTTCAGCAATCCGATATGGTATTCTGTGGCCTTGTTCTTCTGGGTGCGCGCCATTTCGTCTTCCAGCTCGCGCAGCTTCTCTTCGTATCCCATACGCCTATTCAACCACACAGGCATTTAAAACTGAGGCACATAATCCATCGCATGGCAAAGGCAAAATCCCCAAAATCGTCATCTTTCACAGCAAAGCCTGGCGACCTGGTTTCAGTTTCATGCGAGAGCAGCGAGCACAAGGGCATTCTCCTTCCCTCCAACAATCCCGATACGGTTGCCATCAAGCTCCCATCTGGCTACAACATCGGCATAATGAAAAACGGCATTGCAAAAATCGAGGTTCTTGAGGCAGGCAAGCCCCCATCATCAGCTGCCCCCATTAAGAAATCGGCTCCGCCGACAAAGGATTTTCTTTCCATACTGGGGTGCGGCGGCACCATTGCCTCGCGCATAGATTATCGCACTGGCGCAGTGGATGCAACCACCTCCCCTCAGGAACTGGTGAATGCATTTGCCCACATTTCAAAGAGGCCGCTGCGCGCAAAATCGCTTTTTTCCATTTCATCCGAGGACACCACCCCCGTGCACTGGCAGAAAATCGCGCAGGGTGCAGCCGATGAAATAAAAGACGGCGCGCAAGGCGTGGTGATAACGCATGGCACCGACACAATGTCATATTCTTCCGCCGCGCTTTCCTTCATGCTCCAGGATCTTCCCTGCCCGGTCATTTTCACAGGCAGCCAGCGAAGCTCGGATCGAAGCTCATCAGACGCGCTCCTTAACATGCAGGCTGCGCTCCTCGGGGCAGACTCTGACTTGTCAGGCGTTTTCATCTGCATGCATGAAAATCTCTCCGACGACTCCTGCCTGCTGCATTTCGGAGCCAAGGCGCGCAAGATGCACACTTCGCGCCGAGACGCCTTCCGCTCCATAAACTGCCGTCCTGCAGCGCGCGTGCTTCCGCTGCAGGGCAAATTCGAGAAAATCTCCCCCCTTGCACAGCCAAGGAACCCAGGCAAGCTTTTGCTTGACACCAAGATGAACCCCAATGTCGCCCTTCTCTATTCTTATCCTGGCATAAAGCCTGAAATGATTGCCTCGCTTTCAAAGTACGAAGGCGTGGTGATTGCAGGCACAGGGCTTGGGCATGTACCATCCAACACCTCTGGCGACAAGGACGCTGTGCCAGTGCTAAAGGAGGTTTCACAGCTCATTTCCTCTGGCATCCCAGTAGTAATCGCGCCCCAGACCATTTTTGGCCGCATCAACATGAACGTCTATTCCTCTGGCAGGGTGCTTCGCGAGGCGGGGGCGATTGGGCACCTGTGTGACTTCACGCCCGAAGCAGCCTACGTAAAGCTCATGTGGGTGCTTGCGCGCGAGAAGAAGATGGAGCGCGTGCGCGAAATAATGGAAAAGAATACCGCTGGCGAGATATCTGAGCGCTCCGATATAGTGGACTTTGACTTCTAACCTGTTTGGCTTAGTGATTGCAATGATGTGCGGACTTGAAATACACCAGCGCCTGTCTGGCAGGAAGCTGTTCTGCTCCTGCATCCCAAAAGACGATAGCTGGGCAACGGAGTCTGAAAACTTCACACGCCGCCTTCACACAGTGCGCTCAGAACTTGGCGAGGTTGACGCTGCATCTGCCGCAGAAGCAAGCCGCAGCCGCACATTTTCCTACAGCGCGCCCATCTCCTCTTCCTGCCTGGTGGAATCCGACGAGGAGCCGCCGCACCCACTTTCGCCGCAAGCGCTTCATGCCGCCCTCACAATATGTTCTCTCTTATCCTCATCAGCAGTGGGCGAACTTTACATAATGCGCAAGAACGTGATTGACGGCAGCAACACATCTGGTTTCCAGCGCACAGCAATCGCAGGCATGGGCGGCTTCATTACCACCCCATCTGGCAAGCTGCCCATACAAACAATATGCATAGAGGAGGAAAGCGCAGGCATAGTGGAAAGGAAAGCCGGCGCAGAAGCAGGCTCCACTGGCAAGGGGGAAGGCGCGCAATACGACCTGTCCCGCTTAGGAATCCCGCTTGTTGAAATTGCAACCTCGCCGGACCTGCATTCCGGCAAGGAGGCACAGGAAGCAGCGCTTGCAATAGGCACGCTTCTGCGCAAAACAGGCATGGTGAGCAGGGGCATAGGCACAATACGCCAGGACCTCAACATATCTATACCCCACGGCGCACGCGTGGAGATAAAGGGCGTGCAGGACCTGTCGCTAATCTCCCTCACAGTGGATCTTGAAGTGCAACGCCAGGAAAAGCTGCTTGCAGTTCTTTCCGAAGCAAAATCACGCCTGAATGGCATCGCCCCAAAAGAGAGCATCTTCGATGCAACTGACTTGTTTTCCAACACGCAATGCCAGATGGTGGCAAAGGCACTCAAGGGCAAAGCACGGGTGCTTGCATTGCCCCTTCCAAAATATGCTGGGCTTCTTGGCATTGAAATCTCGCCCAACCGAAGATTCGGCAGCGAGATTGCAGACTATGCGCGCGCTTACGGCGTGAAAGGGCTGGTCCATTCGGACGAGAGCATGGAAAAATACGGCTTTTCAGACGACGAAATTTCCGAGCTTCGGGTCGCGCTTTCCCTCAAGCAGGAGGACGCCTTCCTGCTGGTGGTTGCAGATGAGAAAAAGGCGCGCGCAGCGCTCTCAGCTGCATTTGCCCGCGCAATAAACTTCACAATAATCGAGGAAACCCGCCGCGCCAACCCTGACGGAACCTCCAGCTACATGCGCCCATTGCCTGGCCGCGCGCGCATGTACCCTGAAACCGACGTAGCGCCAATCACAATCACCAAGGAAATGCTTGCTTTTGCAAAAAAGGCGGCAGAGGGCATTTTGGCTGCAGAAGAAGAAACAAAAGGCGCGCTCTCAACGCTTCAGCCCGAGCTTGCTGCGCAGCTGTCTGCCGCCAAGGGGCTTCTTTCGCACTCGAGCGCGCACAAAAGCCGGGCCCCGACCCCTGAGCTTTCCGTTTATCTCACGGCAATTGAAGCGGGAATCGATGGCAAACTTGTCGCTTCCACCATAACAAATGCGCTTCAGTCGCTCAAGCGCGAAGGTGCAAATACGCGTGCGCTTGATGAGGAACGCCTGCTTTCCGCGCTTGCTGCCTGCACAAATGGCATTTTTGCGCGTGCGGCAATGCAGGACATATTGCGCGAGATGTGCTCAAGTGTGCAATCAGCCCCTGAAGCCGCAGCGCAGACGCTCTCGCTCCAAAAAATATCTGGCAAAGCGCTCTCCGTGCTCATTTCCGATGAAAAACTCAACCTTCCTTCGCTCATGGCAAAGTACCGCCTGAGGGTGGACGCAGGCGAGGCTCAGCTGCTTTTGAAAAAGACGAAAAACTAATTGCGCGCACCAAGACTTTTAAACCCGTTTCGCCCCAACATCTAACATGGTCGCTGATGCAACGGAGGGCGCACAACCGACGCCCGAGTTCAAGCCCATTCCTTCTGAAATCCCCCCTGCCGACGGCAAGCCATACCACTTGATGGTGAGCCAGAACTGCTCGTACATCTACTCTTCCAACATAGAGCTTAGGAACTTCCCCGACAAGGAGTCGCACATCTTCATGCACCGCCTCGAGGAGTGCCGCGGCAAGAACGTCCAGATATTGCATCGCTGCTACCCCAAACAGGATTCCTCGCTTCTCCAGCTTTTCATCATGGGCAAGACCGTGGGTGCCATGGCCGACCGGGCCGAGGCAATAATCCCCTATCTTCCCTATGCGCGCCAGGACAAGATTTGGAAGCATGGGGAGGCACTTTCAGCCGAGATTGTGCTGCAAATGCTCTCTGCGGCAGGCTTCACTTCTGTCGCAACATTCGACTGCCACTTCCTGAAAAAAGCAGGCGTATTTAGCCACAACGGGCTGCAGCTGCGCAACTTCTCGCTTTCCGAGGAATTAGTTTCATACTTCAAGGCAAGGAAGCCCAATGCGCTTTTCATCAGCCCAGACCAGGGTGCAGCCTACATGGTGAACGAGGCTGAGGGCAAAAGCATGGTGAAAAAGCGCGGGGAATACAAGAACCACAAAAAACAGGCAGTGCGCCACGTGGAATCCCTGGAGGTCGATTTCGAAGTTGCCGGCAGGGATGTGGTGATACTCGACGACATGATTGCGGGCGGCGGCACCATGATACGCGCCACCAAGGCAGTGCTTGCACGCGGCGCTGCATCTGTCTGCTGTGGCTGCACGCATGGGCTTTTCCTGGGCGACGCCTACACCAAGCTGCAGCTTGCCGGAGCCGAGGAAATAGTGGCATCGAACACAATTGCATCCGAGGCTTCCAAGATTGACATTCTTAACGTTCTAAGGGAAAAAATCGTGGGCAGATTTTAACTTCGCTTCCCGCTTATGTGCGGCATGCTCTGCGTGCAGAAAGTGCTTTCAGGGCAAATGGCGGCACGCGACTTCCTTTTCAGGCCGCCTGAGCCTTCCCCAGATTTGTTGCTATCGCCCCCATCTGCCTCAGTCTACATCGGCAAGACAAAATACCTGGGCGTGCCCTTTTTCTGGAACAGCGAAAAGCTCCTGAATCCTCACCTGTGCGTGGTGGGCACCACGGGCTCGGGCAAATCCTATTTTGTCAAGACATTCATCACGCGCGCCAGCCTCACGCTAGGTGCATCCGCGCTCATACTTGATTGGGCCGGCGAGTATACCGACTGGGTGCGCACCGCTGGCGGCAAAGTGGTGGAATTTGGCGAGCAGGGAATCAACCTCCTTGAGCTTGCAGGAAGTTCGCCCCACGCGCGCATGACGCAGGTGATGGACGCCCTTGGCATCCTCACCGACATTTCACGCTCAAGCGCGCAATGCCGTCTCACCGAGGATGCGATAGAAACAGCATACAAGAAAGCAAAAGGGCGAAAGGCACCCACACTGCTCCAAGTTCAGCTGATATTGGAGCGCCAATCACGGCGCAACAATGATGCCGCCGAGGCTGCAAGGCGCATCAAGAATCTCATCCTTTCGTCTGGCGGCTCGTTCACAGCATCCACATTGCCGCTCTCTTCATTGCTGTCCGGCCTGGTCTGCGTGGACCTGCATTCCCTTCCCACTGAGACGCTGCGCTCGCTTGCCGGGCTTTCCATACTCCAGTTCGTCAAGGAAAGGATGCGCGCCTCGCAGCGTGCATCATCTGCGGTTCCGAGGCTCTTTGTGGTGGTGGATGAGGCATGGAAAATCGCAGCCGACGAGAGGTCAGACGTGGTTTCCATCGTGCGCGAGGGCAGGAAATATGGGTTTGGCCTCATCGTGGCAAGCCAAAACCCGACAGATGTGCACAAAAGCATATTTTCCAACGCAGGCACCATGATGTTGTTCCGCCTCACCCATGCCTCAGAGCGCACCTACATGCGCTCCTCATTATCATATTCCGATTTTTACGAGGAGGAATCGCATTCGCTTGCTTTGGGGCAGGCTCTCGTGCACCTGGAATTCTCAAAGCCAAATGTGTGCCCGCGCAATTTCATATTGAGAAAAGTGGATGGCGAGGAGCTTCTGGTATCGCTTCATTTGAGGGGTGGTGGCATGGATTTGGAATTCGAGAGAGGAGAGCTTGCCTCGCGCCTGCTTTCATTCGGCCTGTCTGACAAGCAGGTGGCGCTGCTGCTGTCTGATTTCGAGCAGCACAGCTTTTCGCTTGAGGCAAGCCAGTTCATGGCAGCCCTTGGGAGGTTTGGCCACAGCAGGGCATCTGCAATCTCGCTTCTGCGCGAGCTTGGCGCGTCCGAGCGCGAGCTGCTCTCTGCGTTTTCGCCAGAATCGCGCAGCCAAGGCGAGGCAATTGCCATTCTGAAAGACAATGGGGATGAGCATGGGCAAAAAGCAAAAACAGGCAAAAACACAGCAGGGAAAATAGGCAAGATCAAAGGCAAGCAACCCATCTGGCAAAGGAGGCGATAGCATGCAAGAGAAAAGGCAGTTCACATTCCAACGCACCATTGCAATATCGTTTTCCGGCAAGTTCCCCCCTGACGCGCGCCTGCTTTCAGGCTTGGGCTTTGACTCGGTATCTGTCGGCAGGCAATCAATCACTATCAGGAAAAGCCAGCCAGGCATCCATCCATTGCCCCTTGCCCATCTTGAAATAACAATAAAGCCCGGCTCGGCAATGCTCAAAATATCTGCGCCTGCAAGCGGCGAGCCTCGCCTCCAGGAACTTCGCGCAGTGGCAACTTTCCTCCGCGTCCTTTCCCTGTTCCCGGCCTGCCAGGCAAGCGCTTCAGAGCTGGCCTTCCTTGCCCTGCCTTCGCTTGACACGGCATCGTCAGTGGCGGATGCGCCATACGAAATCCTTTCCAAGAAGTTCCGGGATGCAAACGACAGCCTGTCTGCGCTTCTTGCCAAGAACCGCGCGCTTTTGCGCTCGTCAGAGGAAGGGGTGCTTGCCTCGCTGGAGCTTGAGCGCCAGTCAGCCGCCCTGTCTGCCCGAATAAAAAAACTAGAAGGGATTTCAGACGAATCGCTTCTTGAGCTGGTGCAGGATTGGCTTTCCTCGCATCACGGCACCTTCAATGCCGCGCTTTTCTCAAAAACGCACAACATCTCCCCTGCGCGCGCAGAAGAGGGGCTGGAAAGGCTGATAGCGTCTGGTGCAGTGCGCAAAGTGGGCAATTCATTCCATGCCCAGCCAGGGGCTGTGCGCGAGGAATTCGAACAAAGGGAGCATGGCATTTTCAGCGCATTTTCCTCTGCATTCAGGGCAGGCAGGGGCAAAGCCAAAGGCATCTCTATCATTTAAAAACATATGTTAACACATCTTTGCTGTTACGTCAGAATACGTTCAAGGTGATTATTCATGCAAATGAAAAAAGAAATGCCCAAGGTCAACATGGTGCTTCGGCGCACAGACCACCACATGGAAACTGGTTTCTTCCTCCTCAAAAAGAGCGAGAAGGTGCCGTTCCCTGGCGCGTATTCCTGTGTAGTTGATATGCCTGCAAAGGCCATGCCTGCCAAGTGCGACAGCCAAATCGTAGGATGGATAGATTTCCAGGTGAACGGGGCAAGCGCAACCACCACGCACATACTGCCGCGCGGAGGCAGCGAAGCCAGATTCGGCATAAGCGCCGACCAGCTCTCAATTATGCGCTTGGTTTTCCTGAAAGAGAGCATAGATGCGCTTGCGAGCAAGATGAAAATCAAGTACGTGGGCACTTCACCCGACCCAAGCGAATACACTGCTGACCAGGTCAAACACCGGCTTCATCTGCAAGTCGGAGTGCTGTATCCTGTGAAGCAGTTCACGGACGCGCTTTCAAACGCCATCAGCAAGGGCGTTGCTGCGCTTGGCGGCTAAGGTGCGCTGCACGGGCAACAGCCTTTTCACTCCTAAAATTTCAGTAGTGGCAAGGCTCCTATCTGCCAACCTCGGCATCAAGTTCTCAGAATAAGCCGTTCAGTGCGCCTTTTCAAGAAACGATATTGCGCGCCTGATTTTCTCAAACGAGGCATCCATCCTCTGCCTGTAGGTGTGGGCAAGCGCGGACGCCAAGTCGTCGTTTTCCTGCAATGAAGACAGGCAGAACCTATAGTGCCGTTTCTTCGCCTCGATGATGCCCAGCTTTTTCAGCTGCAGCAAATGGTACCGAACTGCTTTGGGGTTCGGCTCCTCCTTCCTGATTTCCTTCACCTTTTCGAGCAATTGGTAGATGTCTGGGTCAGCCCCGCCGCGCTTCCTCTCGAAATGGAAGTAAAGCAGCGCTTCAAACACCTCCAAAAGGCCGGTCCGCGTCTCATTTGGCGAAATCAGCCCCAATGAAAGCGCGAGATAACGCACGAGGGACTTGCGCGTCATTTTCACCTCATCGTTGAACTGCAAGTCGCGCACCAGGCATTCGTTTCTGATAAGCTCGCTCTCAGGCATTCCCATAATGCCCCTTGCCGCGCCAAAAGTTAAAAACCCAGCCCGCGAATAAAGAGCATGCTCAACCCGTCCACTCACTTTTCGCCAATCAGGATGGCGGCATTTGTCAGAAGCGAGGTCGAGCTCGAGGTAGTGGCGAGAAACGAAGGGCATTCCCCGCTGTGGGTGGAGGCTGACCTTGTAATACCAGAGGCAATCTCGCTCGCCCCTGACAAGATGCTCTCGCATGGCAGGCTGCGCATAGGCATTGCGCTTCCGGGCGAGAAAATATCGAAAAAAGTGCGCATTTTCGGAGGGGCATCATCCTACCCCGACACCTATGTGCTGCGGCTTACCATCTTCGGCTTCGGGAAAGACGGCACAATCGCGGAGAGATGCGAGCTTCGCGCGGATTTGCGGTGCGAGAAGGGAATCTAGCAGCTAAGCACATCTGATTATAAGCCTCTGCCCTGTCTGTCTCTTTGTTATTTGCTGCCCTTCAATGTATGCGACATATTCGAATCCGAAATCATCGACAACTAATGTCCCTGCTGGCTGTGCAAGGGCGCAAGTGGATGCCGCCGCAGCAAGGCTGTGCCCTGAGGTCGATGTAGCCGTTTCCAGGTAAATATAAAACCATCTGGTGGTTGGCGCGGTTCCAAAATGCTTCTCTTCGCCAGGCGCAAGATAATAGCCATCACTAATATTAACGTCTGCAGAACCATTGTAGTATGCGCTTATTGCCTGCCCGTTGCCCCCTAAAACCTTGGTTATCCTTATTGGATATGTGCCTCTATTTGCAACCCTGATGTATGGAACCGAACGGACTGCTGTGCTGGCGGCTGCGTTTGTTTCAGTTATTGCTATCGGGCTAGCGCCCTGCCAATATGCTTGTGACTGTGCCAATTGCGAGTCGGATGCCATTCCGGGAAAAAAGCCCAAAAGCGCCACTGACACGAGCGCGACAATCAGCACAACTGCTAACAGCACCAAGTATTCGGTTGCGCCCTGTGCAAGCACCTGCGTCATCTACTCATCCTCTTGACAACAAGGGGCTCCACATGCAGCACCACATCTGAAAAAACCTCATCTTTTGCCCGCGATGCGTCCACCACGACATACTTGTAGGCCAGGAAGCCCTCTCGCGCCTCGCGCAGGTAATTCGCGCGCACTTTCTCCAAGAACTTCACATCCTTTTCAAACCTATCTGGCGTTTTCTGCTGCCTCTTCCTCTCGCTTGATGCCCTCGCAGGCACATCGAGGAGAATGGCAAGGTCTGGCACGAGGGCGTCAATGCCGGAAAGCTTCTTCTTCAGATGCATAAAGCCCAGCCCCACGCCCTGGTACGCAAGCGTGGAATGCAGGTACCTGTCGCAAACCACCACAAAGCCATTGGCAATCTCGCGTTCTATCTTGCGGCGCTCGCCTGTAATATCATCTGCAAAAACATCTGCCAGCCTGCCAGGCTCAACATTCTTCTTGCCTTTGAGATGCATAAACGCTTCCTTGGCGCGGCGCGTGGGGTACTTGTGCAGTTTGCACTTTACCTTGTTTTGCCTGAAAAAAGAGAGCAGCTTCCTGATTTGGGTGTTCTTGCCAGACCCGTCTATCCCCTCAAAGACAATGAGCATAAAACCAGCCATTTACCTGCACTTAACTATAAGTGGCTTTGCCCCGACCTCGCGCTTGGTCACTTGCTGCCCCTCGATATATGCAACATACTCGAAGCCAAATCTGTCCACTGAGAGCGCGCCCCTGTTGCTTTCGTTTTGGCATTTCGACTGGGCCGCCAAGCCGCCACCTGCCAGGTCAAAAGTTATCTCAGTTGAAGGGATATTTCCGAATATGAGCTGGTAGCCTAGAAGCCTTTCCTCTCCCGGGGCCAGCTTGAAAAATGGGCTGTTTGCGAACACCACTGTGCTGCTGGAATTGCCTGGCGGGCAATAGCCGCCGCAATATGTCTGGCTTATGGTGCCATTTGCGCTTAGCAATTTGGTTATCTGGAGCGGGTATGCACCGGTGTTTTTCACCTTGAACGATGCCTCAGTGAAATTGTAGGTTCCGTAGCTGGTGTGCAGCGAAGCCACCAGATCGCTCACAGCAATTGGCTGCACAGACTGCCAATACGCCTGCGATTGCGCGATCTGAGAATCGCTTGCCATCCCTGGAAAGAAACCAAGCAGCGCAACAGAAACAAGAGCGACAATTAGCACAACTGCAAGAAGGACGAGGTATTCGGTGGCACCTTGGCCGACCAAGGTGCCTGCAGTTGGCGCAGACGCCAACCCAATCGCTCCCTGCCCGCGCGCACGTACTGCCATATTCGCCTCTTGCCAGCTAACTTATAAATAGCCTGCCTTCCCCATCATCAGCATGGGGAAAATCCTTGTCACTGGGGCAACAGGCAGGCTGGGGCGCCACACGCTAGCTGCGCTTCTGGCGCGCAAGGAAAAGATTCGCGCCATCGTTCGCCCTGGCAGCAAAGGCAGGCTTCCAAATGGAGTGGAGCGCTTCGAGTGGGATTTGTCATCAGCGCCCCTTCCGCGCGCAGCTTTCGAAGGCGTGGACAGGGCAATCCACCTGGCAGGATTAGTGGGTAGCCACCCGCAATCCGAGCTCATGCTGCATAACGCGGCGGCCACGCGCAATCTCGTTTCCTCAATGCCGCAGCGCTCCATCAAGAAACTGGTGGTGGCAAGCAGCATCTCGGTTTATGGTGAGTATCCTCGCCAGCTGGTGGATGAGGAATTCGAGCCAAAGACTGAGAGCTCCTATGGCAAAAGCAAGCTTGCGGCCGAGAACGAGGTTCGCAAGCACAAGGGCAACATCCCCACTGCGCTTTTGCGTTTCGGCATGATTTACGGGTCAGGCTTTGAAGAGGGCTACTTTGATGTTTTCCGCTTCCTGGAAAAGGGCAAGATGAGCATATTTGGCAACGGGGAAAACAGGATACCCCTTCTTCACGTGGATGACGCAGTGGGAGCAATAATGCTCGCATTGGGCGCAAACATCCTGTTCTGCCGCGAATTCAACATTGTGGGTGCTGAGGAGCCGACGCAGCAGGAACTGCTGGAAATGGCTGCCAGCTCGCTAGGCGTGCAGTCCCCGCTGCACCACGCCTCATTGCTGTTTGTCCAGTCTGCCTCGGCAGTGGGCTCTCTATTGTCTGCGCTTGGCATGCCTGATCCATTGCCATTTGACCCTGAAAACATCCGCCAGCTCACACTGGACCGCGCCTACAGCACAGGCCGGGCGCAACGCGAGCTTGGCTTTTCCGCAAGGGTTAAATTGGCAGAGGGCATCAAACAAATGGCAAGGGAATACAGGAAGAAAAAGAAGGGATCGCGGGGCTGATAGCATGAGCAAAGTCGAAAAATACATTTCTGACGGGATTGCGCGCAAGGGCGGGCTGCTCTTTGCGCTCATCGACCCAGTTGACTACAAGACGCCCCAGGATGCCATCTACGCGGGCCATGAGGCAGCAGACAGCGGGGCAGACATTGTGCTCATTGGCGGCAGCATGGGCGCGCAGGGTGAGTTATTGGACATTGTCACCAAGAGCATAAAGGAAAAGGTGAGCGTGCCAGTGGTGCTATTCCCTGGCAACATCTCAACAGTGACAAAATACGCCGATGCGGTTTACTTCATGTCGCTTTTGAACAGCCGCAACCCCTACTGGATTTCCCAGGCGCAGATGCTTGCCGCGCCCTCGGTGAAAAAGCTGGGGCTTGAGGCGCTGCCTGTGGGCTACATCGTGATTTCGCCTGGAGGCACAGTGGGCTGGGTCGGAGACGTGAATCTGGTGCCGCGCGACAAGCCATCCATTGCCGCAGCGCTTGCGCTCTCGGCAGAGATGACTGGCTCGAGAATCGTGCTTACTGATTGCGGCTCCAACCCCAAGGAGGGCCACATGCCCCTGGAGATGGTTACTGCGGTTTCGCGTGTGCTTACTGTCCCCTACATCGCGGCAGGTGGCATACGCACGCCAGCAGAGGCCGCAGCCGTAATCGGAGCAGGTGCAGGAGCAGTGCAAGTCGGCACTGCGCTTGAGAAAGGCGGCAACACCAAGAAAAAGGTCGCGGAGTTTGTGCATGCCATCAGGGAAGCAGGGAAAAAGAAAATCTAAATGGCAGCACGCACTTCCCCATTCCTGGCAGCAAGCATCGTGATTCCATGGCACTAATCATCCCCCTGTCAGACTATGACACTGCTTTCGAGGCTGCGCTTGCGGCAATTTCGGCAGGCGGCATTGTGCTTTACCCTACCGACACCCTTTACGGCATAGGCTGTGATGCCACCAACGCAGCGTCAATAAAGAAGCTGCGCAGCCTCAAGAGGCGCGACTCGGAAAAGCCCCTATCCATCCTGGTCTCGGACTTCGCCATGCTCAGCCGCTACTGCAAACTCACAGCCGAGCAGGGAAAAATAGTGCAGGAGCTGCTTCCAGGCCCATATACTTTCATCCTCCAGCTCAAGCGCCGCCTTCCTGCGTCAGAATCGCTCGAGATTGGCATCCGCGTGCCAGAGCACGCATTCATGCGCGCAGTGAGCAAGTCGCTTGGCATTCCCATCATCACCACAAGCGCCAACCTGTCAGGCGAGAAAGATGCGGCTGAATTTTCCGGCGTGGCGCATGAAATCTCGACAGGCTGCGACCTTACAATCGACGGCGGAAAGTGCAAATATGCGCAAGGGAGCACTGTGATAGACTTGGTGCGCATGAAAGTCCTTAGGCGCGGGGCAGTCAGGACAGGAGACAGGATAGAATTCTAGCTACCAGCTGCCGCTCAATTTCTTCTTCGCCTGCGCAAGAAGCGACACGCCTTCAACAAGCGCGCGGTAAGCAGGATTTTTCTCCGGAAGCGCGAAAGACAAGTTCACTTCCTGCCCATTCCTATACTTTGACATCACAATCGAGGCTGCAGAATCTCCCAGCATCCACATTGCAAAGCGGTAAGCAGCATCCTTCCTCAGGTAATAGCCAAACTCGCGCTTCCAGGCAGCATCATAGTCGCTTCCATCCAAAATTGCGTGTGCTGCAAGGTGCCCGCTTCGCAGTGCATAGGCAATTCCAAACCCCATGTATGGGTCCTGAAAGCCAGCAGCCTCGCCGACAAAATATTTCCCTGCCACGAACGCTCCGTCAGGAATCCTCGCAGAGGCAGAGCCGCCGAACGAGCCCACCTTCCGCTTCCCCCCAATAGCATCTGCAATTTCCTTCCTTTCCTTCATTGCCTTTGCATGGAGATGCGCAAGCTGCGGAATGTAAGGCTTTGACACGCAGGTGACAAACTCGATTTCATCCTTGCCAACAGGCAATATGTAGGAGTACCACCCCCGCGGGGAATGCCTGTCGTCAAACATCACCAACTGGCAATCGCGGGGAAAATCGCTGTCCTCAAAAACAGTGCCGAGCGCCGCCGAGTCAGGCTCGCCGCGGCTTCCGCTTGCCACAATCTGCATATCGCTCTCACGAGCGCGCGAATTGAATTCAAATTCCACGCCGAGTTTTTCCGCCTCTGAAAAAAGCGCGGCATCTAGTGTGCCTGGCCCATTGCCGCGAAGCACAAATGGCATCTGGCTTCCGGAAGAGCAGTCAAGCTCCACCCTCCTGTTTCGCGTGCAGATGACTGCGCGTGGGAAATATCTGAATTCCACATCTGCCCTTACGCCGACTTTGCGCATGAAATCCTCTGGGGGCATGTAAAGGTAGCGCAGGCCCTGCAGGTTGGGGCAAAAGCGCATGCCAACTGCCGCTCGCCTTTCATGCACCTTGACGCGCCTGCCCTGCCTTGCAAGATTTATTGCAGCGCAAAGGCCAGCAGGCCCTGCCCCTAAGATGTCAATTTCCATGCAAACTACTCAAACAGCAATTTGAGGTAGAAAAACGGGGAGGAATATCCCTTTTTCGCCTCCTTGTTGGAAAGCGTGCCTGAAATCGCCTCGCGCGCCTTGGGGCTCCTCGCCGCCTTTCCCACCACGAAATTCAAAAGTGGCTCGATCTTGCCCACTCGCTGCATCTTGTAGCTTGTCGAAAGCTCGCTCCACACCGCGCTCCACAGCCTCTCTTCATACCTTTTCAGGTAAAGCTCACTGGTATCTCCCACTGCCAATGCCTCATAGGCAACTTCAGATGCAATCTTGCCAGAAAGCATTGCATTGCCCACACCCTCCCCGGAAAACGGGTCTACCAGGCCAGCAGCGTCGCCCACCAACAGCACGCCTTCTGCGCACACTTTCCTCTTTTTCGAGCCGAATGGCAGCGACCATGCTTTAAGCGGAGAGACCATTTTTGCAGCGGCAAACCTTTCCTTGAAAAGCGGGTTGTTGGCAATGATATCTGCCATTGCCTTGGCAAGGTCGATTTTCTTTCCCTTCACATCGTCCATCATCATGCCCACGCCCACATTGGCAAGCCCGTTTTCAAGAGGGAATATCCAGAAGTAGCCAGGCATTATGGACTTTACGAAATGAACTTCGATGCATCTTTGCATTCCCGTTATGCCTGAATAATATGCCCGGTAGGCAATGCAGGTGTGCTTTGGGTCGACCTCTGCGCCTCGGATTTCGCGCGCCACCACTGAGTTTACGCTGTCTGCGCCAATGACGAGCTTCCCGCGGAATTCATATCCCCTGCCATCTGCGCCTTTTGCCTTCACGCCTGCCACCTTGCCATTTTCCTTAAGCAAGCCCGTGGCAGTGACCATTTCCAGGGTGTCGCAATGCTTCTTGGCATTCTGGAAAAGCAAATTGTCGTAAACCTGCCTCCTGCAAACATAACCCTTTCCAATCTTAGCAGAGCCTGCGGGCTCTGCATCTGGCAGTTTCCCACCTGAATTTTCCATCTGTTTTCCTGTCTTGCCAAAAGGTATGGACGCTTCGGCTCCGTTTGGGGAGGAGAAAAGCACACCATGCATCTCGCCATGGTCTGCCTTTTCTATCTCACCAACCAACCCGAGCTCCTCAAGTATGGATAGGGATTTCCCGGAAATCGCATCCCCGCACGTCTTGTCGCGCGGGAATTTCTCCTTGTCAATCAGGAGCACGCGCTTGCCGCGCTTGCCCAAAAAAGCAGCCGCGGTGGAGCCGCCTGGCCCCGCGCCTACCACAATGACGTCATAAAGGATCATCTCAAGCATTGTCTCACCATCAAGTTCTATTCATCCATTTCCTTTCATAATCAATAAAAAGTGTGCCCCCCATGTTCTGCCCATGGCAAACAGCACTGTTTTCTCAGGAGTTCGCGTGGTCTGGCTCGGGCACTCAAGCGTGATGCTGGAAGCCGACGGCATGCGGGCGTATATCGACCCTTTTGTGCTTCCCCGCGGATATCCCCCTGCAGATATCATCCTCTATTCACACGGCCACACTGACCACGCAGTTGCGGCGCCGTCTATAACAACATCCCGCACCGTGCTTATTGGCAACAACTGCAAGCTGCCGGTGCGCGTAATCGAAATAGGCGCAAAGGAAAAAGTTGGGCACATAATAATCGAGGCAGTGCATGCCTACAACATCGGCAAGCCGTTCCACCCGCGCGACAAAGGCGCAGGCTTCATCATCCACTTCAAGACCGCGCGCGTCTATTTTGCAGGCGACACGGATTTCATCCCGGAAATGAAGGGCATTGACTGCGACATTGCGCTCCTTCCCATCGGCGGCACCTACACCATGGATGCAAAGGAAGCAGCCGAGGCGATTGCGGCCATAAAGCCAAAAGTGGCGATTCCCATCCACTACAACTACTTGACTGACACGCGCGCCGACCCGCTTGCCTTCAAGGCTGCAGTTGACGCGCTGCCTGGCAGCAAAACTGATGTCAGGATCCTCACTCCGTAAGTCGGCCCTGTTCAGGCCAGCTGAAAATGCACATGGCGAAGATTTCGCCGACTGCTCGCAAGTCGATCGACATGGCGATAAGCCTTTATACCTTGCATCCAAAATCCGTCTGGTGATATTCTGCCATCTCCTTCGTACAGGCCAAATTCATCTGAGCTGCACAAGCAGCCGCCAATAGATGTCCACAAGCCGGCAGAGCAGCCCAAGTCAATCATTTCCGAGCCTAAAAAGTCATCTGCGCCTGAAAAGCCTGTGCTTTCATTCCTTCCTGCTGGCAAGGTAAGAAGCGCGGCAGAGCACCTTGTTGCTGCAGTTGTCGGCGCGCTTTTGCTGTTCGTTTTCTTCATGGCATCTGAAATTGCGGTTCAAGTGATGCAGGACACCCCGCTAATGCCAGTTACATTCATCCCTGTAATCTGCCTCCTCCCCATCCTGGCGGGGGCGCTTGCAGTAATTGTTTTTGAGAAGCTGCGCAAGACCACCATGGGCATAAGGCGCGGCGCGCTTGTCGGCGCGCTTGCCGGCCTCTTCGGCTCAATGGTTTCTTCACTGCCGTTGCTCATCCTCACATTGATAAAGCCTGACCGCCCGGCATTTGGCGATATGCTCGCATCCCCATTGCTGGTGGCGCTGGTGCTCATCGTGACTATAGGCTTGGACACATTGCTTGCCGCAATCGGCGGCGCGCTTGTGGTGAAGTTCACCTCTGACAAATAAGCTTATGCAGGCTGCAATCGACCTGTCAGCGTCTTCTCCCAACTTTGGCTTAGCAATAACTGCAGCCACCATCTCCATCCTCATCGGCGGCATCCTTTTCGGCACTGGGCTTGGCTTCGGCATCCGCAGGATAAGGCTGATGGGCGCAGAGGAAATAGGGCAAGGCATCATATCTGCTGCAATGCTTGGTGCGCTGGTCTCATTCACCTTGCTTTTGGACTCTGCATTTTCCTCGCTGCCCCTTTCCACATTGCCATCCTGCCCGCAAATTTCATCCCCGCTATCTTCCCCGCACGCCTATTATGCATGCAACCTGGCAGCACTTGAGCTTTCATTGCGCGAGCTTGCCTCACTTCTCCTGCGCGCTGCAGACATCACAGGCTTTGCATCCTCCCTGCAGCTCTCGCTTGGCGTAATCACCGCGCAGCCGTTCTTCGCGCTCCAATCCTTCTCGCAGCAGCTTTCAGAGGCATCCTATGCAATCTACGCAGCCTCGGCGCTTGCCTTCCTGCAGCTCGAGCTGTCGAATTTCATTCGCGCCTCCGCGCTTTTTGTTTTCCTTCCAGCTGGCTTGTTGTTGCGTACTTTTTTTGCCACAAGAAAGCTCGGCGCAGCTGCAATGGCAATTGCAATTGCAGCATACGTGGTCTACCCCCTGCTTTTCACCTACACATTTTCCATCAGCGGCGCGCAGAAGGAAATTGCCTCAGCTTCGCAGGCAGTATCATCATTCGACAGCAAGTTCGCCTCTTTGCCTCTGCTTGAGCTTGATGAAAATGCGGCAGTGAAGGCAAAAATTGACGAGCTTTCCTCTGGCGACTTTGGCAGCCAAGCGCAGCCGCTCCTCCCGTTGGCAATGCGCGCTCTTGCGCTCTCCTTGGCAGACCTGGTAATCTACCCATTGCTTTCGCTGGCAGTCTCCATTGTGGCGGCGTTCGAGCTTTACCGCCTGCTCTCTGCGCCGATTTTCCTTCCCTACTTTTCCGCAGTTTAGGCAAAAACGCAGCCAAAATAGCTGCGAAATTCGCCATTTTAGCCTATTTGCGCCATTTGCAAAAGTCCAAAAGACGGATTTAGAAACGTCGTGGGAAACATTTTTAAGGGGCAAAAACCACAAAATGAACCATGATTGCGCAGCAAAAACAGCCCAGGTTCCCAGCCAATGTCCGGGAATTTGTAAAGGATATGCTGTCTGTCAATCCAAGGGCAAGCATATATGACGTCATGCCCCTGTACGACAAGTACTATCACCACAACCGCAAGGTGGTTGACCGTGCCACGAACTTTTCAACACAGCTTAATGGAAGTGAAGATGGCAACAAGCTTCGCATGGCAATACAAATCTACAACCAGTCGTTGGTCAAGCGCGTTTTTGATGCAATGCCGCCGCCTCAGCCAATAATAAACGAATTCATGCGCTGCGCACCTACATATCTTTAAGCCGTTTTATCCTCTCATCCAGTGGGGGGTGGGTTGCAAACAAGCCGCCCATGGAAAGCGGGGCAGCAAAATAAAGCGAGGCAGTGGCATCAGTTGCCTTCTGCACCATGGTGCCTGATTTTTTCATCTTCTCAAGCGCGGATGCCAAGCCATCTGGATAGCGCGTGAGATTTGCGCCAGTTGCATCAGCCAAAAACTCGCGCTGGCGCGAAAGCGCAAGGCGCACCAGCTGCGCAAGTATGGG
>Ga0172369_10000335_pt1 | contig 70749 bp, 61 predicted proteins | sample LakKiv25m_FD_114539 | JGI IMG/M metagenome (GOLD analysis project Ga0172369, IMG submission 114539) | Freshwater microbial communities from Kabuno Bay, South-Kivu, Congo - kab_022012_11.25m | ecosystem: Environmental > Aquatic > Freshwater > Lake | place: Democratic Republic of the Congo... | reverse complement strand
CAGAAAGAAAAATAATATGCTGGATCTCAAATTTGTCCGTGAAAATGACAAGGCCGTGCGCAGTGCCCTTGTAGCGCGCGGGGGATATGCTATCGATATCGATGCCTTGATGGATATGGATCTCAAAAGACGCAAACTTTTAACAAGGCTGGATGACTTGCGTGAAAAAAGAAATATTGCCAATGATGAGATTAGCCAATATCTGAAAGAAAAAAAAGATCCTAAAGCTAAAATTGCTTCCATGAAAGAAGTCTCGGCACAGATTAACGCCCTTGAGCCAGAAATTAAAAGTCTCGAACTCGAACTTGATGCGATCCTCATGCGCATTCCCAATATTCCGCATATTTCCGTGCCGGTTGGCAGCGTCGAGAAGAATAAAGAAGTCCGCCGGATCGGTACGATTCCCGTTTTCGATTTTAAACCAAAAACGCATTTTGAGCTTGCCGAAAAATTAGACATTGTTGATTTTAAGAGGGCATCGAAGATCACGGGTTCAAATTTCATTATTTACAAAGGGGCTGGGGCTAGGCTTGAGCGCGCACTTTTAAACTTTATGCTTGATCTGCACACCCAGCAGCATGGCTACACGGAAATTTTTCCGCCGTTTTTAGTGAATCGCGCATCGATGACCGGAACCGGTCAGTTGCCCAAGATGGAAGACGATATGTATCGGGTCAAAGATGAGGATTTGTTTTTGATTCCAACGGCGGAGGTGCCGGTCACAAATCTTCATCGTGATGAAGTATTTAAGGAAGACGAATTGCCAATTTTGTATACGGCCTATACGGCCTGTTTTCGACGGGAAGCAGGATCCTATGGTAAAGACACCAGGGGGCTGATGCGCGTGCATCAGTTTGATAAAGTTGAGCTTGTCAAATTTGTTAAGCCGGAACATTCCTATGACGAATTAGAAAAGTTAGTGGCTAACGCGGAAAAAGTTTTAACACAACTAGGCCTTCCATATCGGGTTTTGATGCTCGCCACAGGGGATTTGAGTTTTGCCGCAGCCAAATGTTATGATCTAGAGGCCTATGCGGCAGGCCTTGATAAATGGCTGGAGGTGTCCAGCTGTTCTAATTTTGAAGATTTTCAAGCTCGACGGGCAAATATCAAATTTAAAGGAAAAGATGGCGTCAAGGCGGCGTGTGTCCATACCCTTAATGGGTCAGGGGTCGCATTGGCACGCACCATGGCCGCGATTTTAGAAAATTATCAAACAAAAAATGGCACGATTATTATTCCGCAAGTGTTAAGGCCTTATATGGGAGGGGAGGAACAAATTGGTCCAAAGACTACTTAGTGGTTTAAAGTTTCTATTGTTTTTGCTTTTACTCCCTTTGATTTTTGCCATGACAACAGGGTTTGTCAATGAGCTTTTCCTTCTTGATCCGATGCAAAGCAATTGTTTTTTATGGGGCATCATTGGATATCTTGTGTTCCATCTTTTTATTGCAGAACCTTACGGGCTTTACCAGTATGGCAAGGGACTCATTGGAGATATTTTCAAGTTCTTTGCGCCGCTTGTCGTTGTCGCGCCTCTTGTGTTGCCAATTTATTCCATCCTGTTGCTCATTTTGTTTTATTTCTCGACATTTCTTGTGAAAGATACCGATTTGTCAGTCTATTTTCTGTTCTTTGCAAGTTTTGCCTTTGCCATGCATATGATCTTTACGGCGCGTGATTTACGCCAGCAGGATTCGGAAACGCTAAAATCCCAGTATTTTTTCTCGATTGCTTTGATTTATCTTGTGAGTTTGCTTGCCGTAGCGTTGATGCTTCATTTGAGCTTCCTAAGGTTTTCGTTTGTTAATTTTATTAAGGCCACGTTATCTATTTCAGATGGAATTTATACGGCTATTTTTAATCAGCTTTTTGTTCCCAGATAGTCGTTCAGCGAATATCTATGAAAATTAAATCCTCATTTCTTTTCGGTTTCATTTTTATCTTATTTTTTCTTTCAGGGGCTTGCGGCCTTGTTTATGAAATGATTTGGGTACGCAAGCTTGGGCTGATTTTTGGCAATACCACATTTGCGATCAGCACTGTTTTGGCTGTTTTTATGGGCGGCCTAGGGCTGGGGAGTATCTTTTTTGGCAAAAAGATCGATCGGCATGGTCAGCCGTTATTATGGTATGGATTTCTGGAAATCGGGATAGGCCTTTTTTGTTTTCTGACGCCATCATTATGGATTTTTATTGAAAAGTTTTATGTCTGGGCTTATCAGGCGCTTCATCTTAATTTCTGGCAATTTAGTATCTTTCGTTTTTTTCTTTGCTTTGCCTTTCTTTTTATTCCAACTTTTCTCATGGGCGGAACTTTGCCGTTGTTGACAAAATTTCTCCTTCGCGACTGCCGCCAGACAGCCAAGGCCGTTGGTTTTCTTTATGGCGTTAATACCTTGGGTGCGGTGTTAGGTGTTCTTGTTGCGAGTTTTTTTGCGATTTATTATTTTGGCCTTTCGGGAACGATTTTTATTGCCTCAGGGGTCAATATTCTTATTGGATTGTCTGTGCTTTTTTTTGCGCGCCTTCAAATCCTGATCAGCGATCATGATGTTCAAGAGGAAATTGTTCCATCGTCCGATAAAGACAAAAGAGGCGATGATGCGTCTTATGGCCGCATGAGCGAAAAAATGCTTTTCATGATTTTATTGCTTGCCTTTGGCCTTTCCGGTTTTACATCAATGGCGTATGAACTGTGCTGGACAAAAGTTTTAGCCCTTTGCCTTGGAAGCTCTGTTTATTCATTTGCCCTCATGCTGGCGTCGTTTTTAACCGGGTTAGCCATGGGAAGCCTTGTCATCAGCTGGCTTGCGAAACGCGTACGGATTAATTTTTATCTTTTTGGGTTGATTGAGATTTTGATTGCGTTTTTTGTCCTGTGGGGAATTAATACATTTGACCAGATGCCTTTTTATTTTCTACAGCTTTTTGCCATCTTTGGTAAAAATAGCCAGGTTTTTCATTTTGCAAAATTTATGTTGGCAAGCCTTATTATTTTGCCGCCAACGATTTTTATCGGTTGTACCTTTGCCATCGTCACGCAGCTTCTCAATCGATCTTCGGTGACAACCGGTACGATAGTAGGGCGGGCGTATTTTATCAACACCTTAGGGTGTATTGCCGGGTCCGTCTTGTCGGGTTTTGTTTTGGTTCCCTGGATCGGTATTTATAAGACATTGATCGTGATGATCGTTGTCAATTTTCTCATCGGCCTTGTGGTTTTACTTTTATCACAGAAACGGTTTTCTTTTTTACAAATCCTTGCGGCGGTCGGTGCCATCGTTTTCACGGGACTTCTTTTGTTGCAAGTCCACCCGTGGTCTCAAGGCCTTTTGACAACAAATATCGCGATCGATCCTAACACGTATCTTGGGCATAATAAATTTGAGATTTTAACTGCCGCTCAGCAAGCCGAATTACTTTATTATAAGGAAGGATTGAGCGGAACCGTCGCTGTTAAGCGTACTTCGGATAGCGTCTCCTTGTCGATCAATGCCAATGTTGACGCATCGTCGGGAACCGATATGTACACGCAGCTCATGCTTGGGCATTTGCCGAGCCTGCTTGCAAAAAAACATGGACGGGCTTTAGTGATTGGGATGGGAAGCGGCGTGACGCTTGGCGCTTTGGCGACCTATGGCTATGAACAGATCCATTGCGTTGAGCTTGAAGGCGCGGTGATCGAAGCGGCAAAATATTTTTCGAAAGAAAATCGCAATGTTCTTGCGGATCCGCGGATTAAAAATTTTGTTAATGATGGACGTAATCATCTTTTGGCAGAAAAATTTGCTTATGATGTCATCGTCTCTGAACCTTCGAGCCCCTGGATGGCTGGCGTTGCGAATCTTTTTACGAAAGAGCAATTTGAGCTTATGAAGAAACGTTTATTGCCACAGGGTGTTGTTTGTCAATGGCTTAATATCTACAGCATGTCTCCGAAAAATGTCCAAATGATTGTTAAAACTTTTTATAGCGTTTTTCCTCATACAAGTCTTTGGCAAAGCACAGGAGCGGATCTTCTTCTGATTGGGTCAATTCAGCCGATTGTCTATGACAGGGCAGCGATCGATAAGGAAATAAAGAAAAACCTGCTTCTTCAGAACGATCTGAAACAATTTAAAATTTATGATGCGGCAGGGCTTTTGGCATGCTTTTTGCTTGCGGAAGATGAAGTGGCTGCGATGTCCAAGGATGCCCTTATGAATACTGACAATTTTCCTTTTTTAGAGTATTTTGCTCCGCTTAGTTTGTATGGGGTTGAGCAAGTTGTGATACAAAATGAACAGATGATCGCGTCGTTTAGAGGCCGGCGATATCCGGTTATGACCCCTCCTATCAAAAGCGGCAACGAAAATGTTGATTTTCATAATGCCATTGCCCGTGCCTTGATTTTTAAGGAAAAGTATCGATATGCCGCACTTGAAATCGGTTTGTCAAATTTGGAAAAAGTTTTGAATAAAGGATCTGTTTTGAATTATGGCATTCTTCAGGTTATTTTACAAAAGCCAGATGAGGCAATCAGTAATTTAGAAAACTACCTTAAGGAAGATCCGCGTAATGCCGAGGCATGTTTTTATATTGCAAAAGCGTATGATCTTAAAAGGCTTTTTGACCGTGCATTGGCGTATTATCAGATCGCCGCCGAGGAAGATCCTCAAAATGGTGACCATTTTTTTGCTTATGGCGAGTCGCTCATCCGAAATGGAGATATGCCCAAAGGGATCAGCTTTCTTCAAAAAGGGATTGACCTAAAGGGTTTTGATTTTAGCCGGGGTCTTATTTTAGCGCAAGCCTTTTTTATGAATACACAGATTGAAGAAGCTAAGAATGTTCTCGTGCGTCTTCTAGAAAGTTATCCGCATTTTTTCAATTTATACGATGCTTTGGCCACTTGCCATAATGCCCTTGCACAGTACCCGCAAGCCGTTTTAGTCTATCAGGACGCATCTAGAAAATTACCGTTTAATGCAAAGATTTATTATGCGATGTCATTATTATACCAAGAGATGGGGCAGGCAAAAAAGGCGCACCAGATGACGCGAAAATATTTGTATTATCAGAATGCCCCTAAGATAGGAACGTTGCAACCCCGCATTTTTGGGAAATAATATAACAAGGAGCTTGTGAGATGAGAAACATCATAATGGTTCTTAGCGTACTGTTTCTTTTTTGTTTTTTTTCTCAAGGGTATGCGCAAAGTCTGCCTGCAGAATCTCAAGCTAGCTTGATTCAGGGATCAATCGCAGACATCGATTGGGTGGCAGGCAAGCTTGTTGTGAGGTCTGATGATTTTTATTCTTCCGATGAAATGATCTTTGTTGCTGATCGGAATACAAAAATCATTAAGGGCACGGAAACAATTTCTCTTGCGGATATTCTCCAGGGTGATCATGTGAAGATCGTCTATAGGTCATCTTTGGCTGGCCTCAGAGCACTCCAGATTACAGTTAATAAATAATAAAAATTGGTTTAAGGTTTTAAGGCAGTTGCTCTAAGGAATCAGGGTTTTGATTTTTCCGAGAAGCTGTTCGAGGTCGTAAGGTTTGTGGATAAAATCATTTGCCCCAAGCTCGCGGGCCTTCTTTTCAGTCTCGGTGTTAACATTGGCGCTTGAGATGAGAATAGGCAAGCAAATCGTTTTTGGGATTCTGCGCAGATTTTCTAAGACAAACAACCCGCCACCCCCCGGAAGCCCAAGGTCAAGCATAACAAGCGCAAGATCTTCCCGCGTGGCATATTGCGTAGCATAGGTGGCATCGTAAGCAATAATGACTTGGTAGCCGTGGCCGACCAAGAATGTTGTCAGGGCACGAATAAATTTTTGATCATCATCAACAATGAGTATCTTGTTTGATTTTGGATGCTCTGTCATGTCGCGTTTTCCTGAAGGGCAAGCAGCATCGTGAAACAATTTGGCTTGCCAGGATCGCTGGTAGCCCAAATTTTACCTTTATGAAGTTCGATGATATCTTTCGCAATCGACAGGCCCAGGCCGTGTCCTTCAATTAATGCGTTGAGGCGTTCAAATTTATCGAATATTTTCTCGAGTTTATCGTTCGGGATCGGAGCTCCCGTATTTAAGAATTCAACTCGGGCAAAGCCATCGGTTGCGTAGGCCTTGACGATAATTTTTTCATTGGGAGGGGTGTGCTTGATGGAATTGCTCAAAAGATTATTAATGGCGCGAATGATCTTTTCGCGATCGGCTTTAATCATGAGAGCATTATGAGAGAGTTCGATTTTGATGTTGATGTTCTTTGCTGAGGCGATTGTCATAAGCTCACGTTGCTGCTCTTCAATAAGCTTGCGAAGATCAAAGACGGCTATATTCAGCTCAGCCATCCGCGCTTCAATGATGTAGGCGTCAATCAATTGGGTCGTTATTGAGTTCATGCGATCGGTAACATCTTTACACGTATTGACGGCCTCCTCTTGCTCGGGGTTCAGTTTTCCCAAAAAGCCTGCTTTCAAATTTGAAATATTTGCCTTGATGGTGGCAATTGGGCTTTTTAAATCATGCGCCAACGCCATGGCAAACGTTGATTTTATTTCATCAGCCTTTTTTGCTTTTGCTGCATAGGTCAAGGTTTTGTTGATGATGTTTTTAATAACGCAATAGGCAACCCAGTATCCGAGGGCTAGGATTAAACCTGCAAAAAAAAGAACGATCCATGTGTCTGCGCGGATCTGGTTTTCGAGGAATATTTTGTCAAAAAGAATGTAGGCAAGGACTAAGATCGGGATCACGCTTATCAGGATGAAAGCAAAATTCAATCGCCGGCAGGGATTCTCGTTTAATTCTTGGAACAGGAGTTTTAATTCATTAGGTTTTTCTATCATATCTTTTTTGTTTATTCATAATAGCTTCGGGTTTGCGTGAAGTCAATGGATTTTGTTCGATAATTTTTCACGGGAATTCTTTAAATTTTCAAATTGACTATCATGATTCCAGATAGTAATATGGGACATAACTAATTGTAAATTGTTCTGGAGAAGTGGCAGGCCGATTTTCTATCAGGTTTCTTTAGTGTTTTAAAAGGAAATGGCACGCACACTTTTTCTTGAAATAGTTCATTTATGGAGAAGTGGCAGAGTGGTTGAATGCGGCGGTCTTGAAAACCGTTAGGGGCCTTGCGGTCCCTCGAGGGTTCGAATCCTTCCTTCTCCGTTTTCTATTCTCCCGTCGATAAGTAGCAGGAGAGACATTAGGCTCTGGACGAGTACATTGTTCAGAGCTTTCTTTATGTCCGCACGTGTCAAACACTTACCACATTGTTTTCTTTCATTACTTCAGATCATTTTAGCCCTGGTCAGCAGAGATCGATAAGCTATTCAGAATTCGTCGAGAAGATATCTCTTTATCTCTAGATGGCGGCTTAGTAAAGGAGTGCTAGTAAAGCGATATTAAGGTGACATAGTCGTTATTTTCAAGATGATAAAAAGTCCTTTACTAGGAATGAAGATTTTTAGAGATAATCAGAGATATGAATTTAGGAGAGAGAGCTTTTGATCTCTTGCCATTTGGCGGCCTGTATGGACCAGTCTGCCTCAGAAGAGAGAGCGCGGAGCTTGTATTCAGGGATAGAGTCGAGAATAGGCGAATTACCTTTTATTATTTCTGTCTGGATTGATGGCGATAGATGTAAAAGCCCAAGGATGTGGCTTAACCTTGATTGGTCAAGGCCTAACCAAGCGGATGCTTGGTTCAGGTCTTTTATTTTTCCTTCAGAAAGATGGTTGTTTAGCTGGTGGGCAAGGATCAACAATCTTCGCGCTGGAGGTTCTTTGCTAAGCTGGCGCTTTTTCCGATCACGCTCTCTGGCGTAGATCTTTATGATGTTTGAATCAAATTCCATTCGCTCGGTCGACCCGTCTAAAATCATGCCGATCTTTTTTGTTGTTGAATCATAGTCTACTATTTTGATGAGCTTCTGAATAATTCGTCGCTTTTCTTCAAAAAACAACGTATCCCAGATAGGCGAGAGTACGGCCTCAGATTCTGACTTATGGGGTGAGTTTTTAAGGTTCTTAACCTCGCCACGCAATATCTGTACGATTCGGTCCTCTATCTGTTGTGCATTAACGTAGCGGACAGGGCACTCTGCGTAGCCGCGTTTCTGGGCATTGGAGCAAAGGTAATAGCGGTACTTATGGCGTTTTTTCTTCAAGGTATAGGTATGGACCATGGCACTACCGCACGCTTTACATTTAAGGACCTTGGATAAAAGTCCTGAACAATCCTTATTCTTGTAAGGCTTTCTATCAAGACGGTGATGAGCCATCCGATCTTGGACCTTGTCGAATGTTTCTTCGTCGATGATGGCAGGCTGAAGCCCATCATAGATTTTTCCTTGATAATTAACTTTGCCAATGTAGGTGTGATTTTTAAGCATGCGAACAACAGTTACAATGCTGAACTTCTTATTCCCAAAAGTCCTGCCGGTTTTAGTTGGCCAAGAGAGCGTACGATAGCCGGTGGCGTTAATTGTTTGGGCGACTTCTAGCGCGGAATTTTTCTCTAGATAAAGAGAATAGACTTTGCGCACCATGTCGACCTCATCGGGGTTGATGATGATTTTGCGTTTTTCAAGAGGGTTTCGCATGTAGCCGAAGGGCGGGTGTCCTCCAAGCCATTGGCCGCGCTTACGGGCAGCACTTAGCTTGTCCTTTGTGCGTTCGCTGATGATTTCACGTTCAAATTGAGCAAAGGAAAGAAGGATATTCAAGGTCAATCGTCCCATGGATGTGTTGGTGTTGAAATGCTGAGTAATTGAAACAAAAACCACATTGTGTTTATCAAAGAACTCCAGCAGTTGACTAAAGTCAAGAAGGGATCGGGAGAGGCGATCAACTTTGTAGACTACGACACAGTTTATCCTTTCTGCTTTTATATCACTGAGTAGTCTTTGAAGTGCCGGCCGTTCAATATTTGCACCCGTGTATCCTCCATCATCGTAAAGTTCGCTCGAAGCTGTCCAGCCTTCATTTTTTTGACTTTTAATATAGTTCTCAGCAGATTCGCGTTGGTTATCAAGGGAACTGAATTCTTGATCTAACCCTTCAGAAGATGATTTTCGGGTGTAGATGGCGCATACCAGGTGTTTTTGGTTCGACGTGATTTCTTTATCCATTAGAGTCTCCTAAACGGCGAACCATCCCGGGCGATCCAAAGCGAAGCGAAGGAGAGCCAAGGGACTACCATTTTATGTGCTTTCTGTGTCATGGCTTAAAGAAGAGGTATCCGTTCCAGTGAATCCCGGTCACCGCTTTGGCGACTGCGGAGAGAGTGCGATAGGTAAGGCCATTGTATTCAAATCCTTTTTCGAGCACCTTGACTTCCAGGACTTGGCCTTTGTATTCCTTCCTTATGATAGCTCCGGGAATGGGGAGTCGCATATCCCGTCCATGACCCTTGAATTTGTCTAGCGCTTTCTGCGGCCGGAGCATCTTATTATTAACGGGATCGTATCGCTCAATAAGTTCGTTGATTCTGCTCTTGGTGTCATCAATCAAGCCGCCATATTCAAGTTCTTGAAGTCGGTAAGCGATCTTACGCCAGAGGAACACCTTGTTATTCGAAGAAGGTTCTTGGCCGAACACCTCTTGATACTTGGCCTTGAGCTCTTCAAGGGTTTTTGTTTTAAGTTCCATAATTTCAGCAAGATTTGTTTTTTCCATAAGAGCCTCCCGTTACTACACATATGGCCATACAATTCGCAATAAGTCAATGTGATTAAGAGAGTTGCGCAAACTCGTTTTTTCAATGAAAGGATGCTATACTTTTACCATCTACAGTAAGAAATATTAATATCCTTATCTTTTAAACACGCCACGGAAAAAAGAAAGTTTTTCGATGTTTTCAGCCAATATTCTTGAAAAAGGGTACTTTTTTATCCGCACTCCTAAAAGGCATTGGGCGCGTTTTCGTCGATCCGTGTCAATTCTTACCCTATTTGTTTTTCTTTTGTCTTCAGTCTTGCCTTCCTATGCTCAGAGCGTGCTGAATCTTCCTGTCCCGGGCACCATGGTGGGCCCAAGCCTTGCTTTTGTTCCTGTTTTGCTTAAGGGAATGACGATTGACCCTAAGAACCCTCTTTATTTTGATTTTATTGTTGATAGTGGGAATACAAAGTTTACGCATGATCAGATCAAAGAAGAATCTAGTCGACTTGTAAAATATTTCTTAGCCGCTATGACAGTTCCTCAAAATGATCTTTGGGTCAACTTATCTCCATATGAAAAAGACAGGATTGTTCCAGATGAACTTGGCAAGACTGAGCTCGGGCGAGATATGTTGGCACAAGATTATATTTTAAAGCAACTCACAGCATCTCTGATTTATCCGGAAAGTGATCTGGGCAAGAAATTCTGGGAAAAGGTATATGCAAAGGCATATCAGAAACTTGGCACAACCAAAATACCAGCAGATACATTTAACAAGGTCTGGATCGTGCCTCAAGAGGCCACGGTTTATGAAAACGGCAATGCGGTTTACATTGTCAAAAGTCGCCTTAAGGTAATGATGGAAGAGGATTACGTTGCTTTGCAAGCAAAGCAACAAGTCGATAGTCGAGAGTATTTAGTATCTAGTAAAAACCAACCACTAAATACTAACGACCAAATGCTAACGACTAGCTCTCTTTCTTCCCAAATCGTCCGCGAAATCATCCTTCCTGAAATTGAAAAAGAAGTTAACGATGGCAAGAATTTTGCTCCTATTCGGCAAATTTACCAATCGTTGATCTTGGCGCAATGGTACAAAGAGACCATCAAAGAAAGTCTTTTATCAAAAGTCTATATCGACCAAAAGAAAATAAAGGGTGTGGACCTATCAGACTCGACAATCAAAGACCAGATTTATGCCCGCTACGTGGAATCATTCAAAAAAGGCGTCTTCGATCTTATTAAGACAGAATATGATCAGCCAAGTCAGCGAATCATTCCTAGAAAATATTTTTCCGGAGGAGAGAAGTTTGGGAAAATTCCTTTAAATCGTACGCAAGAGTTAGGTTCTTCGAGCTCTTCGCCTGCGGGGGATGATTATAAGTTGTCGTTGCGTATTGAGCCTCAGAAAGATTGCAGCGACATGGTCTCTTCATCAGACAAGGCAATGAAGGTAGAGCATACAGATATTGCTAAAGAAATAAAAGATGCCGGAGCAAAATTTGGTAAAGATGTAGAAGAGAATGCGATGCTCGTGGAGGATGCCAGGAAAATATTAGACAACTTGAATGAATTATCAGATATATCTGCTGTAAGAGAGGCGGCGAATGTACTTGGAAAGAATACCAAAAATCGCCTAGGGGATTTCGATCGTTTGATCGAATTGCTGTCTGATGGGGGTGACCTTGAAGAAGCTGCTATTCGAGCTTTGGGAGATTTAGGAGATATAAGAGCGGAAAGTTATTTGATCAAGAATAAGAATATAAGGAACAGCTCTTTGGTGGATGAGGCTCTTGCTAAATTATCAATATTCAGCAAAAAATTGGAGGCTCTCAGTCAGAAATTAGCAGAGCCAAGAACAGAAAAAGGCATAGTAAAGCCAGGCATTCCTGTTTCAATAAGCCGTGTGATAGTCAAGCAGGTCTTTACAATGCTTATTCAGAGACAGGCGATAGATACTCTTCCTTGGGAGGATCGCCTAGCGCAGGGTGTTCGTTGGACGATGGAAGACATGAAGAATTATGATCATAAGATATTTATGAAATATAGAGAAGATCCGAAGGAAAGAGCTGAAGAGATCGCAAGGGTTTCTGAAGAATTTTTAGCGTTCATGAGGAAGGAAGAAGAAAAAGGAATACATTTCTTTATGTACTCTGGAGGTTCAGGGATAGGGAAATCAGTCATATTAGATTACATCAAAAAGAAATATCCAGAAGAATTCCCCAAGTTTGTTACTCATGTGTCGCGTCCACCAAGAGATGGCGAGGAGGATGGGGTTCATTATCATTATCTTAAAAACTTCAAATCTGGAGAAGAGCCGAGTGCCCTGGGAGTAAAGTTTTTTAATACAGGCATTAAAGATCTGTTCCAAGGATATCATATTAACACATTAGATAAAAATGTGCAGAGCGCAGATAAGACAACCATTCTGGAATGTTTTCCAGACATAGTCTATTCCGTTGAGGAGAAGTATCGTGATCGGGTCCGCACAGCTTTCGCTGCTCCTTATTTTGTGAAATTTCTGTGGAGCATCGAGAATAACCTTGGTTTGCCGACAGCAGAAGAAATTGCTAATCTTTCAGAAGAAGATATTCCACCGTTGATCAGTGGATTGACTGATTATTCGCGGGATCAAACTGTTACTGAAGATAAAAGAAAACTGGCTCTTGAATTATTAAATCAAATTGAACAAACGGATAAAGCGTCCCTGTCAGTTGATCATTCTCAAGGACTTGAGAGAGATTTAGCGAAATTTAAAGAATTCATTATGATCAATGGTGTAAAGATCATAGGAGTTACAGGGCCTTCTGGTGCTGGCAAGAGTACGCTTTCGCTATATATTCGCAGGGAAGGAAATCCAGTTGTGTCATTAGATGAAATATATACAAATGCGCCAGAGGCTCTTAAAGAGCAAGTTTATCATGAGGTGGGTGAGAATCTATTTTCTAATGATGGTGTGAAGTTTTCTAAGCTTACGAGAAAGACAAAAGAGAAATTTCAGAACATACTAGGGCCTTACGTTATAGAAGAGCTCCTAAGACAATTATGGCAATTATCTAAAGAAGGAAATAAACGCATTTTTATAGAAGGGGTTCAGTTGAGAGAATTGGGGATAGAAGATATTTTATATCACGTTTTGTTTGTAAATACGTCACATTCTAAAAGAATTGAACTTAAAACAAGAAGAATTGATGAGTGGAAAGCACGAGGGAAGAAATATCCATCAGACATGACAAGTGAGGAGTACGCAAAGAAAGCAATAAGTTTACTTGAAGATTTGTTCTCTGTGGCCGAATCGAGTCACTCAAATGATACGATAGTTAATAACGATGGCGCGCCTGAAAAACTTTATTCACAGGGTAGGGCGTTTTTGGAAGATATTAGACACGATAATATCTCCTTCTTTGCAACTCCAATAGAGAATTATGCAGAGGTATTAGTGGCAATTTTGAAGTCTGCCATTAGGGAAAGGATTGAATACTTGAGGGGGTTAAAAGAACGCAAGGTCCGCGTTGACGCTGAAATATTGAAAGATTTGTATAGTTTGGATTACGATTTGTCATTGTCTTATGAGAAGGCCATACAAGGGGATATTCTTGATCATAATATCATAAGGGTATTGCAATTAAATGTGTTCAAGCAAATGGACCAGGGGCGATTAGATAAAATGGAAAAGGCCCTTAAAGATGAGTTTCCCTTTAATCCGCCCCATTTTATAGCCTTACAGGAAACTAACAGTCCATTACATCCCGTCACGAGGTTAGCCGCAATTTTGGGTTATACTTACGCCGAATTGAACGGCATGGCCATTTTATATCCACAGAGCTTTGAAAAGATCGGAGAAGTGCAAGAGGAGATTGGTGAAATAGATGGCAGGAAAACTTTTTTATTGGGTGTGAAATTACGGTCGAAGATCACTGGGAAGGTCTTAAATGTGTTCACTACACATTTGCCTGCGCGACAGAATGATGCATATCGTCAAGCAAGGAAGGATCGCCTTGCAAGAGCCAATGAGGTTATTAAAGAGTTCGTTAAAGATGAGCCAGTAATTTTTTCTGGTGATTTTAATTATGGGGATGATCATGAGATTGTCGAAGCCGCACAATATTTGCCAAGTTTTACCGATACTTTTAAAGAGATCAATCCTTTTGTAAGAGGCGCAACCACTACAAGGGAATATCGAAAGCTTTTTGTTGGTGAGGCCCAGGCGCCTGACAGAATATATTCTTTAGGCTTGCCGCCCCTTTCATCTAAGGTGACCCTTGATAGAGATCCTGTTTCAGATCATTTGGGGGTTCTAACTGATTTTAATTGGAATAAGGGGGGTAATGTTAAACCTTTTATTCTAGATAGCAAGACGCGAACCAACATTATTCCTGATCCTGATATATCTTTTAAGGAGCAAATGCGCTATTGGTCGCAAGCCGTCGTTCCTTTTGGAATAGATGAACAGATACTGATTAAAGCTATCAATGTTCTGGCAGGCTCTATGGATGCGATAATGAATGTAGGTGTGAACATCGGCGGTATCGACCTTAGTAAAATAAATGATCCTTGGCTGGTTTCGACAATATTAAGAATGATTAAGAGAAAGATACTTGGAATAGAGGGCGGACTGGGAATACTTACAGGTAAAGAAATGGATGAGAAAGTTGAAAGGATATTGTCAGATCTGCGATCAGGAAGATTGAAGATAAAAGGTGAAGAGCTTGATATCTTAATGAATTCTGAGAGTGAAGAAGTCGTTGGCCGAATAGATAGAAATATCGCTGAAGCATTTGGTTATATCCATCGAACAGCAAATGCGATTGTTGTGACCCCTGATGGCAAGGAAATGGTCCTGATTAGGAGAGCGCATAACAAGGAGCAATATCCTAAATACTTAACAATTCTTGGTGGGCATGTATTTGCTGGCAAAGCATATGAAGAGGGGGTTGTGGATGAATTGTTGGAAGAGTTGGAATTGGATTCATTAGAAGGAACATTAGAAGAAGTGGACATATATAGCTATGGTTTTGATGACCTGACCAGGAAGGACATGACAAAGGAACGGCGAAAATTGTTTGTATATAAGATGTCAACGGACGAATATCAGAAAGTCTTGTCCAGACAAGACGAGCTTCAAACAATAGCTAAGGCATTGAACGGGGAAGAGGGCTTAAGAAAAGAATTGGAGGAAAAACAGTTTCAAGGTGTTGGAGAGGTGTTGTCATATCATATTATGAGTTTAGATGAAGTATTTAATTCTGTTAGAGCGAGCGATGATAATTCTCCTTACGGAGAAACAAATTTTGTAAAAATAATTGATACTGTTATAGGCAAAGAAATTGAAGTGCCTATGGCTCCAGATCTTCTTGCTCATTTGATTAACGAACCTAAGCTAAGGCAAAAAACAAGGGATACTATTAGTAAAATAGCTAGTACACCAGATTCTTCTATGATTGCTGATTCTGATGTTGGTGGTATTGATATGAATGATATCGAAGTTAAGCGACAAGGATCAGGCGTTGATATCCAATTTGATCCGGCTATAATGCAGGACATCTTGATTAATGGTGTTGACGGTTTTGTTCCGGTTATTATTAACTTAGCGCCTATTCATAGCATTTTTCCAATCTTGGGATTAAAAGATCCAGAGGATCAGCCATTAGAATATAATCAGGTATCAAGCTTAAATTAGGATAGATGGAAATATCTTTTGTAAGCCATTGCGCCAAAATGTCCACCTCAATGAGGTGGACATTTTGTTACCGTTTACGTCCCAAACAGTTACGTTATTCTGACCCCTAAAAGACCGGACAAATAGGACATTTTTGATCGGGCTCATCTCGTTTTTCGAACTTTTTTATATCTGTTATTCTATTATTATGGTATATTATGCCTCGATTTGGAAAAGGCGCAGCAGAGATTCTTTCATATATGCAACACAGCTACGCCGTTTTTTATTTTTTTATTATTCTAAGGCTCAATCAACGCTGGATGTTCAAAAAAACACTCTAAATGATTGACATTCTCACCGAAGTTCTTTAATCTATATTTATTGATATATATTACATGCGATAAGGAGGGAGGAGAATGTTTTTCTCAAAACCAAAAGAGGAAGAAGTATCGGGACAACTTGAAATCGATTTAATTATGTCCATGGTCAAGGCCGTGAATAAGGTTTCTCTTCAGAAATTTGAGCTAAGCCTTAAAGAAAAGCCTAAAATTGAGAAAAAAATGGTTGTACAATGGCAGGGGAAGATGAAGGTTTTGCGGCCTACCGATTGTGTTTATATTTCCGTCATGATGATTCAGCGACCAAAAGCCAAGGATAATGGCATTTTTGTTTTATACCTTCCAGAATCTATTGCGGAAATGATTGGTATCAGCGCTCATGTGACGCGAGGTGATGGCGAAGAAGGTCTTTTGAAAGCCTGCGGTGAGTTTTTAATAGAGATTGGAAATTATTTTAAGGCGTATATGCTAAAGCTTGGCTACGAAGATCTTCAATTTTCTCCTCCGGTAAATTTTACGTCGAAAGTCGATCAACTTTTCGATTTTTATCAAACAACAAAATTTCAGATCACATTCTTTAGGGATGAAGAGAAATTTCTTGAGTTTGATGTCGGTATGGGGCCTATTAAAAGAATTGCGCAACCTCAGCTCAATGCTACGACGTAACGTATAAAAAAGTCAAAGAAAGATTGGCATAGGAGGGTATATGTGGCGAATACTGGTTGTGGATGATAATCCAAATAATTGCATGCTTTTAGTTTCAACCCTCGAAGATTTGGCAAATTGTGATATTGCCGAAAACGGGGAAGATGCCCTGGTTGCTTACGATAAGTCTTTGGAAAATAAAAATCCTTATCATGCCATTCTTCTAGATATTGCCATGCCGGGAATCGACGGTGTTGAAGTTTTGCGGCGCATTAGATCCAAAGAGCAGCAAAATAATGTTTTACCTGAGAACGCAATTCCAATTTTTATGGTTACGGCTCACAAAGCTCCCTTCATGGATTCGTTTAATGTCGGCTGCGATGATTATATTTTAAAGCCTATTGAACCCGACAAGGTGATTGCAAAGATTAAAGATCGTCTCGATGGCTCGAAGTAAGTTCTTTTAATCGTTACGCATCCAATTAAAAGAATCTTTTAATGGTTATCAACGAATGTCATTCATGTTGCAAAAATTAAAATTCTTTTTTTTTCTTATTGCCGAAGGTTTGGGGCTTGCATTGGCCGCAAGCTTTTTTTATTTGTTTTTTTTGATGCTGAGTACTTTTATCCTTCCACCTGAAATTTCTTTCTTTTTTTCCGCAGCTGCTTCGTCAGCCTTGTTGGGGGGATATTTTCTTTTCCGCGTAAAAAGAAATCGAAACTCTTTTTTTCACTTTTCGCCAGAACAAGAAAAATCCCTCCAGGCGATCCTTCCGGCAGGAATTTTTACGGTTGACTTAAAGCGACGCATTACAAGCTGGAATGCCGCGGCACAAGAGATCACCGGTTATAGCGCCCATGAGGTTATCGGACAGCCTTGCACGATTTTTGTAAAAAATCCATGCCAGGAATTTTGTTCCCTTTATGATGACAAAACGCTGAAATCCGTTCACGCTTCGGAATGCGTCATTCGGCGCAAAGATGGCCAAGAGCGTTATATTTTAAAACGAGCTGATTATATTCGCGATCATCGGGGTAATATTGTTGGAGGGATTGAAAGTTTTGAGGATATTACGGACCGGCGTGAATCAGAAAAACGGCTGAAAGACTCTGAAGAGCGCTTTCGAACAATTTTTGAAAATTCTGCTGTTGGCATCACCGTGGCCGATCGAAAAGAACGCTTAATTTCATGGAACAAGCATGCACAGCAGATTTTAGGCATGGAAGATAATGATTTATATCTGCGGCCTGCGAAATCCCTATATCCCCAAGAGGAATGGGAGAAAATTCGCGCAATGAATATTCGTCAGGAGGGTTTTCGTCTTAATTTTGAAACCGTTATGATTCGCAAGGATCAGGCGACGATTGACGTGGATGCTTCAGTGAGCATTTTGAAAGATGGCGACGGGAATGTCTCAGGATCAATAGCAGTTATTCGTGATATTACAGGGCGTAAGCTTCATGAGCAGATTTTAAAAGAATCTGAGGCTAAATTTAGGTCTATTTTCGAGAATTCTGCCATTGCCATCATTGTTAGTGACAAGAATAACCGTCTGATCTCATGGAACCGGTTTACGGAGCAGTTTCTGGGCAAAGGGTATGATGATCTATATTTTCAGCACATTAGTTCGATTTATACGCCGGAGGAATGGAAGCGCATTTCAGAATCGGATTTGCGTCATCAAGAGACCGGGCATCATTATGAAAGCAAGATGGTCCGCCGCGATGGTAATGTTGTTGATGTGGATGTTTCGCTCGCCGTGACACGTAATGATGCCGGCGAGGTGGTCCGGACAATTGGATTTATTCGGGATATTACGGATCGCAAGAAGATTGAAAATGACTTACGTATTGTCAATCGGGATTTATTGGACAATGAGCGAGCGCTGCGCACACTGCTTGAAGATTTAAACAGAACACACGAAAAGCTCAAACATGCTCAAGCGGAACTTTTGCAGCGCCAGGAAGAATTGATTGAGCGAAATAAACAAGAAAAAACGTTACGTGAGCAGGCGGAAGCCGCAACACATGCCAAGAGCGATTTTTTGTCTAACATGAGTCATGAAATCAGAACGCCCTTAAATTCCATTATTGGTTTTTCGCAGCTTCTGAGAAAAATTGTCCTTAATGAAAAAGAAAAGAAGTTTCTTTCAATTATTGAATCAAGCAGCCAGCATCTTCTAAATATCGTGAATAATATTCTAGATTATGAAAAAGCCATTGCCGGGCGCATTGTCCTGGACGAAGAACCCATTAACTTTAATGCGCTCGTCCGAGATGTTTTTAAGGTTGTTGCCGGGAATGTCGCGAATCGATCACTTGAGCTCGGTTTTGATGTGGATACACGGATTCCGGAAGTCCTCTACGGTGATGATATGAAAATCAAGCAGGTCTTAATTAATCTTGTCGCTAATGCGGTTAAATTTACCAAGCAAGGCTCTGTGAAGCTGTTTGCCGTTGTGGATGGCATTCGTGAAGAGAAAACGGGCAAGGTTTACGATCTTTTAGTGACGATTGACGATACCGGAATTGGCATTCCTGAAGAGGCCCAGAAAAAGATTTTTGAACAGTTTACGCAAGCTGATAATTCAACGACACGGCGTTTTGGCGGAACAGGATTGGGTTTATCCATTTGCAAGGCATATATTGAACTTATGGGGGGCAAGATCTGGATTGAGTCGCAGGTAGGTAAAGGGAGTAAGTTTATTTTCAAGATTCCTCTGTATGCAAGCATTGAACATAAGAAAGCCCTGGAGTATCAAGAGCGGTTTCTTGCGTTTGAAAACTTAACTGTTTTGGTTGCTGATGACGATCTTAAGCGTCGAGACCAGTTTGCTGCTATTTTGAAAGACTCCAAGTGTCTATTTGTTTGTGTTGACGATGGACAGGCGTTGATTGATGAGGTGACGAAAAAGCCTTATGATATTTGTTTTGTTAATATCAAGCTTTCCAAACTGACAGGTGTGGCGGCTATTCAGAAAATTCGTTTTGAACTTGGCAAGAGAATGCCGATCATTGCGTTAACCGATGCGAGCTTTTTTATGGATAAGCAAAATTGTCTTGATGCGGGAATGGATGATTTTGTTTCGATTCCGATATCTGCCGAAAAGATCAAGGAAAAAATTTATACCTACGCGAAGAGAAAATCCTAGGGATTTGACTCCAAGTCTTTGATAAACCCTTCCCAATTAATCTTAAAAGCAAATAATTGAGTTTGTCCGGTGAGGTCGTGTTCATCGAGAAATGGTTCGATATATTTAAAGTTTTTGGGTCCCCAGAAGTAAAGCCTTGTCATGGTTGATTCTGCGATAACCTCATCCATTAAAATACAGCCATAGCGGTTGTCATTTTTCTTAAAAATAAAGACGTTGTAGGGGAGACTTGCATTAATAAATTCTTTTTTTACAGGGCCGGCCTCAGAGTCGTAAAACAAATTTTTAGGAATTCCGACGCCAAATTTCTGAGATGAAGCTTGCGTGCTCATATCGCTGAAATCCACCATCAGACCGTTATCAAAATAGATTTTTTGATCTTTTTGATCAGCCTGGTTTAACATTTCGCTATAGCGCAGCATGCCTCCCTGGACATCCCAAAGGAATGCGACATAGTCTCTCCGATCAAGTTTGCGGATTTGTTTCAGGAGTTCAGGGTTTTCGTTGAGCTGTTCCATTTTTTTAATATTCCAGCGTGCGGCAAAGCCGATCCCAATATTTGTTTCTATCATGTCATTATAAAAGAATAAATATGAAGAGGGGGGTTGTCCGTGGGTAAGAACAAGCAGGGCATTGGCTTGATCTTCGGTTAATTTTTCTAAAAGGAATTCTTTTGCTTTATTCTTTGGAAGAATAACAATTTGTTCGATGATCTCAACGGTGTCAGAAAGTTTTTTGCCTTGGCTTAAAAGATATTCGCTTGCTTTATTTGCGCTTGTGTTGAGCATGCGCAAGATGCCCAAAGATTTTTTCTCGCTAGAGCTGTAAAGAGCACGGGCCATCCAAAACGCTTGAGGCATATTAATTGTCGCGCCATCAAACGTTACGCGTCGTTCTGCGATTGCTTTAAGAAAATGACCTGGAGGCCACCAGGTGTTAATAATGCTATCGGGGGGCGTTCTTTCTTTTAAGGAAACAAGGGCGCGTTCCCATGTTTCATTGAAAATAGGTCGGATACGCGAGGCGAGGTTATGTGCATTGAGCAGAGGTCCAGCTGAAAAGAAAATAAAAATGAATCCAAAGAGCAGTCCTTTGATATATACGTAAAGATTTTTATAAGGATTGAATTTCTTAATCAGCGTGTCAGCTCCGGAGAAAATTTTTTCAAATCCATATGCGGCCAAGAGCCCAAGCGGTGTTACCAAGAGGAGAACAAAGCGCTGAGCCTTGAATGACATGATCAAAGCCGTGATGGCAAATAGGAAGATAATGATTATTTTGTAAATTGCTTTCTTTACAGAAAATAAACGATGGTCAATAATAAAGCAAATACCTCCCAGTAGGGCAATAAGAAACCACCAGGCGTTTCCCGCAAGCTCAAAAAGATCTACCCAGGATGTTCTGCCGAGTTCGCCAACGCTCAGGTACATGTCCGGCCAAAGACCAAGGCCTGATGTCTGAAAAAAATCTCCTAGGACAGACCATCCTTCTTTAAACAAGAACAGGGATTGGTTAAGTCCAAAAGATATAACGATTCCAGAAAAGATGACGATCAAAGTTGTTCCGAAAAATGAAAGAGTATTAATTGTTGATTGCTGATCTTTGAGAATAAAAAAATCCATGCCTAAAAATAGTATTCCACTGCCAAAGAGAAGGCAGAAGAGATAAACCCAGCCTTGCCAGAAATATGCATAGCAGATCATTACAAGGGCTGTGAGCAGGGCAAAGATGATCCTCTTGAAGCGATTGGCATAATACTCAAGCCCCATAAATGCGATCCATAAGATCAACAGTGGAAAAAAGACGTTGTAAATATCGTTATCATACCATCCAAAAAAACTTCGCCGAAGAAATATAGGTGCGAGGACAAATAGCAAGCTTCCTAGAAATGATGCTGGAACATTTATCTGTAAATGTCTTAATAATAAAAGAAAAACCAAGACGGAGAGAATTGTTAAGAAAATTGGGACAAAACTCACAGCGCGCATCGGGGAAGTTTGAGGGTTGAATAAACTTATCAATTTGTATGTCCAAAAGCCAACAAAAGGATGAAGGTTGATCTTTTCCCAGTAGCCAATCGGGGCTAGCATCAGGGCATTAAAGTACTCCGCGCCTTTACGTTCAGTCATGATTTTTTTATTCTCGATAAGCTGCTTTGTCATGCCATAAAAATAATACGAGTCAGAATCGGGTAAGTAAATTTCAGGTTCTTTTTTTTCCGGATTTTTAAGAAGATTTTGACGATAGATCTGCTGCGCTAAGCGGAAGACAGATTGCTGAATTTGCATTTTTTTCTTTGTAAAGATTTCTTGAAACTGTTGATCGCTTAAAAGACGTTTTTGGTTTTCATCAAGATTGGGGTAGAGCCGCTGGATATTGATTGCGATACTTGATCGTATTTGTGCAATGATCATCATACCAGCTTGTTCTTCAGCAACAGGTGACGTGCGGTACAGCAAGGGGTAGAGCCGGAAATACGATCCGATAAAGATAATGGTCGATATTATTAAAATATATTTGAGATATGTTTTGTTCATGGTGATTCTTTTTGTTTGGCCTCTTTTAAGAACGCAAGATATGCCTGAATAATTTTATCTGATGGGATCGCATAGCATAAGCGATCTTGATCGGCTTGTTTTGCAACCATGAGGCCGATGAGCTGTCCTTTATTATTAAACAAAGGGCCCCCGCTGTCACCTTGGTAGATGTTAATATTAACTTGAAACAGATCCGGGCGGTTTGCGTTGTAAGGGTTGCTCCCATGCTTGGCAAACCCGATGATCCGCCCTCCGGATATTGTTTGTTTTAAGAACGGTGAACTACCAACGGTAACGACCTCATCATTGACCCTGACATTAATAGAGTCGATCATATCAACACGGCTTACAGGGTAGGGTGGGGCAATAAGGAGAAATGCAAGGTCGTATTGCGAAATCACTTTTAGGATTTGGGCATTAACGCAGGCACCATCAAGAAGGCAGACTTCTACTTTGGCCCCATCAGCAACAATGTGGGCATTGGTCACGATAACGCCATCGGGATGGATGAGCACCCCTGACCCTTGACGTGTATATTCTGCAGATTTAACACTATCGACTTTAATAGGCTGTCCAGTCCTTTCATCAATCGTTCCTGCGGGCATTTTAATCATGACAGCGTTTTTGACAGTTATTTCAACAACGCAAGGCAAAATGTATTGGATTTTTTCGATAATGGAATCTTGGCCGGAAACAAAGCGCGTGGTGAAGCATAGAAAAAAGAAAAGAAAAGAAAAAAGTTTTAGTTGATATTTTTTATAAAAACGCATCTTGCAAAGAATCGTTTAACGGTTATAATAATTTTATAACATTCTACCTATGATGGATAAGAAATTCAAGACAAACTTCCACCGATGAGTTAATGACAGGCTAAGGAAGATGAGGGCATATGACGATTTTGCATAAAATTTTCATTAAAGACATCATGGTGACAAAGCTGATTACGGTCGGCATTGATGCACCATTTAGCCAAGTTTGGGATATTTTTTCTAGTCAACGAATCAGGCATTTGCCAGTTGTGAATCAGGATAAAAAGCTTAAGGGCTTGATCACGCAAAGGGACTTTTACAGGATTGTTCCTTCGCGGAAAGATGTAGAAGGTGACGGGTCTTTTTACGTAAAAGAGGACCTTGATAAGTTTATTTTGCAGAAGGTCATGATTGACAAGGTGGCCACGCTTTTTCCTCAAGATACCCTTGGAATGGCAATCAATATGATGGTTCAGAAGAAATATGGTTGTATTCCGATCGTTGATGAAAAAGGTCTTCTGCTTGGCATTCTCACCCAGACAGATGCTCTTAAGGCAATCGCCAATTACTTTCTATAATTTATTTCACTTTTTAGAAACTAAACAGGGGAGGTTTTTATTTTTTAGGTTTGACCTCTGTTATCCTGCATATTATAATGAGCATATGCTCATTATAAATAGGTGTTTATAATGAGCATATGCTCAGAATAAATATCATGAACGCCGGCGGTTAAAATATCAAAATCTGCAGGAGAGAGCGATGCAAAAGAGGGGGCGGCCCAAAAAGGTTCGATACATACAAAGGATGCCCAAGGTAACTTTGTTTAGTCCCCGTGGAAAGCCTGGAAGGCCAGATGAAATCCTTTTAAGTATTGATCAATATGAAGCTCTGAAGCTTGCCGATTTTCAAGGTTTTGACCAGACTCAGGGAGCCATTGTTATGAAGGTTTCACGGCCGAGTTTTGGTCGAATTCTTCGTAGCGCGCGTAAATATGTTGCTGATGCACTAGTTAATGGTAAAATCATCAAAATTGGCATTGGAGATACCCAAATCGGTGTGCGATCTAAAGAATTTATCTCAATGCGTGAAATTGGTATCCTAAAAGAACGTCGTTCTGGTGATAGGCGCCAGGCTGATGGACCTCAAATACAAGAAGACCCCCAACCCTAATTAAGACTTACTTAAACTTACCGATTTTACATAGCTCAAATTCATTTACATAAATTTACTTTTATTCTTTATTGTAAGGTTGAGAGATATGAGTTTCTGTTAATCTAGAGCACATTGTATCCCAAAAGAGAACTCCTTAATGACTCAAATAAAATTACAAGGCATAAAATCACTAAATATGACTACTTCCGATAATATATCTTATGTTAACTATAGTATATAGAAATGCACATTCTAAGCTATTGCAGGACATATACTTATGTAATGCTCGAAATACCCTGTGGATAACGTACCTCAAACTTACCGGGATTGTGATATGTTATTTAAATCAGACGTGATTCTTGCAGATCTTGGCAGAAGTTATATAGTTTATTGATAAATGAAGATATATTGCAAGGAATCATTATGGGTATTGTTTTCTGTCAGAATTCCCCTGTTTTGTAACAGTATTTGCAGGCATTCGTTTTAGTTTTGCTATTTTTTGTTCTGCAAGGAAAAACCAAATTTTTTTGTGAAAATTGGGGAAGTGATTATTATTTTTTGCTAATTTTATGGGCTAAAGAATAATCTTTGCGGTGTATTTTCATTTTTGGTTAATATACGATATGTTTTGGCGGATTCATATTTTTGAGCGGACAGAGTGTCATCTTTGATCTGTAAAACAAGCTTAACTTGAGGGTTTTTGGATTTACGTATTATTTTCAGTTAAATACGGATAAATACGGAGCCACAACGCGAACGGCGAACAACGCGCGGTTAATTTCCTTCAACTGGCTTGTTATCGAAGCCAAAATCTGCCGACAGCGTGACTTGTTTGTTTATGCCAAGACTCCTTTTTATCGGTCTTTCCCTTTTCATTGGCAGCTCTATTGAAAGCTTGGAAAAGGCATTTATTGACTATACTTATTATCATTTTTGCAAAGATTGATAACTGCCGGGTTTGTTGATAGAGCTAGATAATGGTTAACCAGCATGGGCAAAGCAGCTCAACCGTTTTAAAGGGGTGTCTTGAGTGACTTGATAGCCGCGGCAAAAGCTCCTTGAAGTAATTAATTTTCAAGATGCTTTTGCCGCCCAAAGGAGGGCTTTTCCACAGGATTGATTAAGCTTTTGTCTTTATTTTACAGAAGCTTTGATGATTTTTTGATCTTGAATTGGCCGGTCGCCTGGACCTTTTTCACAGTTTTCAATACGTTCGACAACATCATAGCCCTTAACTATTTCGCCAAAAATGGTGTGTTTCATATTAAGCCACGGAGTTGCTGCGGTAGTAATAAAAAATTGGCTTCCGTTTGTGTTGGGCCCTGCGTTAGCCATGGCCAGGAGCCCTTTTTTGTTAAATTCAAGAAAAGGATTTACTTCATCGGCAAATGGTTTCCCCCAAATACTTTCGCCACCGCGTCCGGTACCGGTTGGGTCGCCACCTTGAATCATAAAGTTTTTGATGACACGATGAAAAATAAGGCCATCATAATATCCTTTTTTGATAAGTCCTAACATATTTTCGCAAGCTTTGGGAGCAATGTCTGTGTAGAGCTCAATTTCGATCACACCTTGATTTGTTTCAAAAACAATGATAGGGCGCGTTGCTTTGCCGGTATTTTCTTGCGCAAAAGTTTTGCCTGGATTTATAGCGCAAAGGAAAAATACGGCTGCAAGTAAAATCATTTTTTCAGGACACATCGTGAACTCCTTTTTGGATTGGTTAATTAATCGTTAGTTTGATTTTAGATATTTTTAGGCTTGATACGGAGATATATTTTCATCTTTTGTTGATTTATCAAGTGCGCTACTTGGCATTTGAGGTTTTTCCGCTACGGGTTTTTCATCAAGCGGTGTAATTTTTTTAAGCTTTTGTTCAAACGCGACGGCTGATTGGCTTAGATTTTTCTTTTCAACTTCAACGGTTTTTACGTGTTCCTCATCTTTTTTAGATTTATTTTCATTGAGGTTTAGGCGATTTAAAAATGATGATGGCGGTGGTGTTCTGAATGCGTCTTTCTTTCCTTCATCGGGATTTTCATCCACCTCAAGACTATTTAAAAGATCAACAGGAGAAGGCTTGCTGCTTTTATTTTCATTCATTAAAATGACTACGATCGCAAGAACACCTACAGCCAAAATTCCTAAATAAATAGCCATCATGTTTTTCCTTTCGGTATTTTTATTACCTCAAAGCGCTATTGCTATCATGAAAATGTCATTTTGCAAGATGCAATAAAGCCATATCTATTAAACCATAAAAAAGTAAAAGTTGTCCATATAAAGATTATATTTTATGGCAGCTTCATTGTTTAAGGCTAGCTTTAAGGTGAAAAAGGCTCCCCCCCATCTTCTCTGCTCCCTGCATTTCTCAAAAAATCGGCTTAACTTGTAATCTTATTTTTCTGTATGTGCGCCAAGGCTTCATCTACAACAACGCTATCCCATCCATGGCTGAGAAGGTCGTTACGAAGATCATCCAGGGTTTTGCCATTTCTATTCTCCGGATTTACAAGAAAACTCTCGAGAATTTTAAGATTAAATAACTGGTATTTGTGAAGTATTAAGTTCAGGTTCTTTTTAACATCAGGTTTATTTGCAAAAAAAGCAATAAGCGCAAAAATGAGCGGGAAGCAAATGACAATCAGGCACGTGATGAAATCGATTGGCTGTGATTTTCCAAAAAGAAATCCGGAAGATCCCCAAAAGGCATCAAAAAGAAAGTGCGCAACGATGACAGGGATAATGCCATAACGAAGATAAAAGAAAGAGAGCATTAGTCCCAAGCAGGACACTTCAAGCCCCCGGAACCAGGCGGGAAAAACAGGATAATGGGTGTGCCCGAATCCCCAGATAATCGACATCACCAAGCAAGCCAGTAATGTGTTTTTAAATATTTTTTGTCCCCAGCCGATGCCAAAAAGACGAAAGAAGATTTCTTCCGAGAAGCCAGCGCGGAAGCTGATGGCAAGGACTGACAAAAAAGGCCAAAAGGATGATGATACCTGGGCGACTTGAAGGCGCTCGGTCCAAACGTTACAGTATGCTCGTCCTAAATAGAAAAGAAGAGATTGCAGTCCTAGCATGAGGGTTGCAATTAGATACCCGAGGATAATGAGCGCAAAGACATTACGAGAAAGAAAAGTTGATTGAATGTAGTGGCCAAAGCCTTGTCGGTTACATTTTAACTCTTCCGTCAAGGATTCCCCAGCGAGCCCGGGCAAGATAATAACCAAAGCAAGAAAGGCATTAAAGATAAAAAATCCAAGGGCAAGTTCCGTAAAATAAACATTGAGTGTTGATGTTGTTGGGTACCCAAAGAGGATATCGGGGATGTTGTTGAGATAGGAAACGGTAACTAGCATAAAAAGAATAGCCGCAATGCTGATATAAAATCTTTTGGATAATTGCATAATTCGATGTTGGCGCTTCATAACAACCAAAAAGGTTGCAACCATTGTAAGAATATAATAGAGAACAAGAAAAAGGCCTGTTAAGATGCGGCCGGATTGTCTTGATTTTTCAATGGATCGGTTAAATTCATCCGGAATGTCAAGTGAATAAGCATCAAACGAACAGATTTCTTTTCCGGAAACTGTGGCTTTCAGGAGAAGCTTTGCGGTACCGGCGTTTGTTTGCATACTCCAAGGAATGCTGACATCATTTTTTTGCCAGCTAAATGAAAAATCGGTCCGATGGTCATGTTTTTTTATTGTTTTATCTTTTTCGGTATAGTCATCAAAATTAATCAAAAATTCCTGCGATAGAAACTTTTTTGCTGTTTCGTAGCTTGCCTCCATGGGGATTTCTTCTCGCGCGGCTGTTTCTTCGATAACATGGTGATAGGAGACGATATTTCCTTTTGAGGCATCAACAGAGATAAGATATTCTTCCTTCTCCCCTTCTTTAAAGAAGCGGATGACCCACTGAAATAGGTTGAAGTTGTGTTTTTCTAAAAAGGCGACTTCGCGCTGAAAGCCTAATGTCCTTTGAAGGTAAAGGTCGGTGCTGTTGTCGGTTGCAAGGACAATGGCCTGGCGGTATTCTTTGGGATCAAGGTGTTGTTTGGATAAATAGTTTTGCGCGGCAGTAAGCGCGCGGGCCTTGCTTATGGAGATATCAACAAACGAAAATTCAGGATATCCTAGGCGCAGCCAGAGTCCTATCGCGATAAGGCTGATTGCAAGATACAGGAGCCATCTTTTTCTTGTCAGGAGCATGGGCGTGCGTTTAAGATGTCGTTAAAACAACTGTATGACTTCAGGAGGAAGCCGCTGGAGCTCTTGGTTGCCTAGGATCTTAATGGACCAGCGCAGGAGTTCAATTTTTTGTTTGAGCCGTTCATCTGCTGCCTGGGCATTGTTTTTTAACTTTTGTCGAGAGAGAAAAAGTATTTTACGCAGTGTGTTAAAAACAATACGTGCTTCCCGGCTTCTGTTTTGGCCTGTTTTGATAATGTCATCAATGTAGGTGTAGGCTAGATCATCAACAACTTTGTTGTAATGATCAAGTCTCTGAAGAAGAAACGGAACCATGGATTCAAAATACTTGTATCGGTCCATTTTGCAAAGGGTATGACGTATTTCAATCTCAACATATACAGAATTTGTCAGCGCGAGCCGTCGGAGCAAAGCTTTTTCAATTAAAATCTTTTCTTTAGCAAAAACGACTTCCGCAAATTTATTATTAAAAACTCTTATGGCTGCGGCTGTTTTGAATGGTGGTAAATCATCATCATTAATCATGGCCACTAAAACATCCTTTGGCTCGTTTTCGTATTGTTTGGTGTATCCTTCCAAAAGTTTTTTATCATCAAAGATTGGTGAATCCTCTTGAGCGGATACGAGACGTTCGCTGAGAAGTCCAAAACATAATAAGACGATAGTGCAAGTCAAAATAAGTTTTTTCATATTAAATAATGATCCCCATAGAAATGTTAATTGTCTTTTTGCTATGTGTTAACGCGCCAATTGATATTCGTCGAATTCCTGTACGAGCCACAGAACGTATGTTTTTTAAGTTGACTCCGCCGGAGACTTCAAGAACCGGTGCGTGCGGGTAAGAGTTTTTTGCTGAAAAGATCACAGCTTTTTTGATTTCCGAAACGCGCATGTTGTCTAATAAGATAAGATCAGGTTCTGCAACCCAGGCTTCTTTGAAGTCATTGATATTTTCCACTTCAATACCAATAGGCCGCGTTGTTTTGCTTTTCGCTTTTTTTATCATATCCGTGACCGAAAGATGCGAAAGGAGATGATGATTATCCTTAATCAGGATCATTTCGTTTAAATTCATGCGATGATTCACTCCCCCTGCATGGCGTACAGCTTCTTTTTCAAGCACACGAAAACCAGGTGTTGTCTTGCGTGTATCAACAATTTGAATTTTGAGCGGATGAATTTTTTGAATAAAAGTTGTTGTGTTGGTTGCGACAGCCGATAGATGGCTTAGAAAATTAAGGGCAACCCGCTCACCGGCCAGCAGTGCGCGGGTCTTTCCTTTGATTTCGATCAACTTTGTTTCTTTATTGACGATATCTCCGTCTTTAAAGAATGGACGGATTATTGCATGCCGATCGAGCTTTTTAAAAACTCGTCGGACAACATCAAACCCAGCAACCGTGGCCTTTTCATGGATGATCATGCAGGCCTTGGACGTCATATTCGCTGGAACAAAAATTTTTGTTGTGACATCTCCTCTGCTGATATCTTCAGTCAAGGCAAGGGCGATGAGATGGTCAATATTTTTGTTTGTGTTAGGTTTTGTCATCAGGAGAGCTCGTTAAGCGTTCTTTCAAATTCTTTTATTTTGATACGAATATCTTCAAATCGTTTTTTTTCTTTTTCAACCACGTCTTTTGGAGCGCGTTTTAAAAAGCTTTCATCGCTAAGCCGTTTAGAAAGATTTTCGCATGTTTGACGGCAACTTTCAATTTCTATTTTGATTCTTTTTTTTTCTTGGCCTAAATCAACAATGCCTTTAAGCGGGATATAAAGTTTTATTTTTCCAGACAAAGCGGTTGCCATATCTTTGGCATCGACAGCTTTTTTCGATAAGGACATTTTTTCAACGCGTGCGAGTGATTTAATGATAAGGAAATTTTTGTCAAGCCATTGGTAGGTATCAGGAGAACATGCAACCACGCACTCAACAGTTGCCGCGTTTTGGATGTGCCATTGGGCGCGGATGTTTCGAATAGCGGTGATAAAATCAAAGAGATCATCCATTTGCTTTTCAACGTTAGGATTCTGGAATTTTTTGCTGATGCGTGGCCAGCTTTGCATGGACAATACATTTTCCGCGATGTTGAGCTCCTGCCAAATTTCTTCACTGACAAACGGCATAAAGGGATGAACAAGGCGCAGGATGTTGTCCAGGACGTAAACCGATACAACCTGGACATCTTTGTTTTTCAATTCATTTTTGATAATTTCAAGATACCAATCACAGAAATGTTTCCAGATGAAGTCATAGAGTAAGCTTTCCGCCTCCGAAAAACGATATTTTTCAATGGCTTCTTCAAGTTCTTTGGTGGTTGTTTGAAGTTTTGACAATATCCAAAGGCAAGCGATGGGAAGATTCTTTGTATTGATTTTCTGAAAGTCTTGGTAAAGATGCCGGCCATCCGCGAGCGGTGCGTTCATCAGAATAAGGCGGGCCGCATTCCAGATTTTGTTTGCAAAGTTACGGCCGACTTCAAATTTTTCTTTAGAGATAAAAAGATCCTGTCCCGAATTGATGATGAGACTAAAACGAAGTGCGTCTGCCCCATATTCGTTAATGATCTCTAAGGGGTCAATCGCATTGCCAAGTGACTTTGACATCTTGCGGCCTTGCGCGTCGCGGACCGTTCCATGAAGATAAACATCGGAAAAAGGAATCTGTCCTTTAAATTCTAATCCGGCCATAATCATGCGCGCAACCCAAAAGAAAATAATTTCTGGCGCCGTAAAAAGAGCTGCTGTCGGATAGAAATATTTTAAATCCTGACTTTGTTTGGGCCAGCTCAGCGTCGCAAAGGGCCATAACCAGGATGAGAACCATGTATCGAGGACATCAGGATCTTGATATAAATTATTGCCGCGGCATTTGGGGCAATGATGAGGTTTTTCCTCGCTAACGATATAATGGTCTTCCCCGCAGGCGTTGCAATACCAAACAGGAATGCGGTGTCCCCACCAGATTTGACGCGAGATACACCAGTCCCGGATGTTTTCCATCCAGTTGAGATATACTTTTGTCCAGCGATCCGGATGAAATTTGATTTTTTTCTTTTTGACAACATCGATGGCGCGTTTTGCCAGGGGTTTCATTTTGACAAACCATTGGCGTGACAAAAAGGGTTCCACAATCGTATGACATCGATAACAATGCCCCACCGCGTGCGCATGGGGTTCGATCTTTTCTAAAAGGCCTTGGATTTTTAAACTTTCAAGAACTGCTTCCCTTGCCTTAAATCGATCAAGACCGCAAAACGGCCCTGCATTCTTATTCAAGCGCGCATCATTTTCAAGAATGTTGATGAAGGCAAGATTGTGACGCTTGCCCATTTCAAAATCGTTAGGGTCATGGGCGGGCGTGACCTTAACAGCTCCGGTTCCAAAGCGAGGATCAACAAACGTATCGGCAATAATTTTGATTTCGCGATTGATGAGCGGCAGTACAAGGATTTCACCGATTAGATTTTTATAGCGCGGATCCTTGGGGTGCACGGCAACAGCTGTATCGCCAAGCATGGTTTCAGGGCGCGTCGTGGCAACAACAACAAATTTGTTGGGATTATTTTTAAAAGGATATTTAATATGATATAAGTGACCCGCGGTGTCTTGATGTTCGGCTTCTTCGTCGGAAAGAGCGGTCTGGCAGCGCGGACACCAGTTGATAATATATTGCCCGCGATAGATCAAACCCTTTTTGTGAAGCTTGATAAAAACAGTTTTGACCGCCTTGCTGTATTCTTCATCCATGGTAAAGCGTGTTCGATCCCAATCACAAGAAGACCCCAATTTCTTAAGCTGATGAATAATGGTGTCGCCATATTGTTGTTTCCATTGCCATAGGCGCGCGGTAAATTCTTCTCGGGTTAGATCGTGGCGCGTCTTCCCTTCTTTGGCAAGCTGCTTTTCCACAACGTTTTGTGTGGCGATTCCGGCGTGATCGGTTCCAGGCATCCAAAGTGTTTCAAAGCCTTTCATACGCTTGTAGCGAATTACAATGTCTTGGAGCGTATTGTTCAAGGCATGCCCCATGTGCAAAATGCCTGTGATGTTGGGTGGCGGAATAACAATCGTATAAGGCTTTTTACCGCGGCGGTATTGTGCATGGAAAAGATGATTTTTTTCCCAGCAACTTCGCCGGGTGTCTTCCACCGCCTTGGGATTGTATTGAGGTGGCAACTCTTTCATGATTATGTCTTTAGGTCTTTGAGGAGTTTATATTCGATACTGTCGATCAAAGCTTCCCAGCTTGCTTCAATGACATTTTCATGGACGCCGACCGTGGTCCAGGAATCTGTTTCATCTTGCGATTCAATAAGGACGCGCACTTTAGCGGCTGTGGCAGCCTTGGAATTAATGACGCGTACTTTGTAATCGGTTAAATGCATTTCTTTAAGTGTGGGATAAAATTTTACAAGAACTTTGCGCAAGGCACGGTCTAAGGCGTCCACGGGTCCATCGCCATCGGAGGCGCTAAATTCTTCTTTGCCGTCAATGGTTAGTCGTAGCGATGCCTCGGCAAATGTTTTTCCGTCATTGCGTTTTTCTGTGGTGACTTTAAAACTTTCAAGAGCAAAAAAAGGTTTGTATTCTTTAAGCTGACGTTTAACAAGAATTTCAAAGGATGCGTCCGCGGCTTCAAATTGGTAACCTGCAAGCTCTTTATCTTGCAATAATTTTAAAATCTTTTTTGTCTCCTCTGATTTTTTATCGAGCTTTATATTAAGAGCTTGGGCCTTTAAGACAATGGGCATTTTTCCGGCGAGCTCAGAAGTCAGGAAGCGACGATAATTTCCTACCGTGCTAGGGTCTAAATGTTCATAGGCTTGAAGATTTTTTAGCATGGCATCAATATGAACGCCTCCCTTGTGCGCAAAGGCTGAATGACCCACAAAGGCATGGTTGTCCTGAAGCTTGATGTTGCTTATTTCGCTAATAAAATAAGCAGCTTCGGTTAAATGCTTGATCTTGGAGGCAGGAATAGATTTAAGATTTGTTTTCGTATGCAAGATCCCAATAAGGGTGGTTAGATCTGTGTTTCCGCATCTCTCCCCTAGCCCGTTGAATGTTCCCTGGACGTGTCGTGCACCGGCATCAATCGCCACTAAGCTATTGGCAACAGCAAGGTCAAGATCGTTATGACAGTGAATGCCTAAAGGTGTTTTTATAGAAGACTTGACCGTTTTCATAATACGGCTAATGTCTTCAGGTAATGTTCCTCCGTTGGTGTCGCAAAGAATGATACAATCCGCCTTAGCTTCTTGCGCCATTAAAAGTGTTTTGATGGCGTAATCAGGGTTTCGTTTATAGGCATCAAAAAAATGTTCTGCATCGTAAAAGACTTCTTTGGTGTTCTTTTTCAAGAAATCAACAGAGCTATAAATCATTTGCAGATTTTCTTCGAGAGTTGTTTTGAGCACGTCGAGGACATGAAAATCAGAACTTTTACCAAAGATCGTGATCGCAGGCGCCTGTGAGGCGACGAGTTCTTTAAGATTGTTATCATCCTTAGGCTCGATGTTCGCGCGGCGCGTTGATCCAAAAGCAGCGATCATAGAATTTTTTAGATTTTTCTCTTGGACAAGCTTAAAGAATTCTTTATCTTTAGGATTTGACCCTGGCCATCCTCCTTCGATGTAGTGAACACCAAGATCATCAAGCTTTTCGGCAATATGAAGCTTATCGTTAACGGAAAAAGAAACGCCTTCGGTCTGAGAACCGTCACGGAGCGTTGTATCGTAGATGATAATTTGCGACATTATCCTGCTCTTTCCAAATTAAATTTTTTATGGAGAATCTGAACAGCTTGATCAGAAAATTTTTGGTTAATGATACACGAAATGCTGATCTCAGAGGTTGTGATCATTTCAATGTTGATCTTCGCATCAGCGAGCGTTTGAAACATTTTAGCAGCAACGCCACGATGTGAGCGCATCCCCGAACCTACGATAGAAATACGGGCAACATCTTTATCAGAAAGAATATCGCCGATCTTCATTTGCTTTGAAATACTTGTGACTGTTTTGAGCGTTTTAACAAGATCAGCCTTAGGAACAGTAAAAGAGATATCCGTTTGTTTGGTATGGCTAACGTTCTGAACAATCGTGTCAACGTTGATGCCTGCTTTGGAAATTGATGTAAAGATCTTCGCTGCGATGCCTGGCTTGTCAGGGACATTGCAGATGGTGACTTTGGCTTCGGATTTATTGCATGTGACGCTGCGAACGGCAACGCTTTCCATCTTTTCATTCTTTTGTGTGATCATGGTTCCTTCCTCCTTCGAAAAGCTTGATCGAACGTGTAGTGAGATATTATATTTTTTTGCAACCTCAATGGAGCGTGCCTGCATGACTTGAGCCCCTAGGACTGCCATTTCCAGCATTTCTTCATGTGTGATGCGTGCAAGCTTACGTGCGTTTTTTACTATTCGAGGGTCGGTGGTGTAAATTCCTGTGACATCGGTATAGATTTCGCAAATATCCGCATTGAGAGCTTTCGCAAGGGCCACAGCCGTCAGGTCTGATCCCCCACGTCCTAAGGTCGTGATTTCATCGTCGGTTGTGATCCCTTGAAATCCAGCCACAATAACAATTTTGTTTTCCGCAAGTGCTTTGCGAATTCGCTTGGGATCAATTTTAATAATTTTTGCTTTGGTGTGAACATTATCAGTTCGAATGCCAACTTGGGCGCCAGTAAAGGATATGGCGTCGATCCCAAGCTTCTTCACGGCCATAGCCAACAGCGCGCAGGAAACCTGTTCCCCGGTTGAAATCAGCATGTCCATTTCTCGTTCCGGTGGTGTTGGGTCGATCGCAAAGGCAAGTTCTTCAAGTTCATCCGTGGTGTCTCCTAAGGCAGAGACAACAACCACAACATCTTGATTATTTCTTTTATATTCTACAACGCGTTGAGCCACATTTTTAATGCGATCAATATTGGCGACGGAAGATCCGCCAAATTTTTGAACAATAAGTTTCTTAACCATGTCTTCTCCTGTTGTTAAAAACAATGAAAACTTCAGAAATAAGCAGCAGAGTTGTTATTATAAGAATTGTAGAAATAATTACAAGCAAAAATTCCTGATTTCTCCACTGGGATGGAATCTTGATGCTCAGAGCTGTTAAGGAAGTTATAAGCATGAAAAGGGCCGGTAAAAGGGCGTAAAGAAATCCAGATTTATTTTTTTGTAAAAGCCAGCAAGCAATAACAATGAGGGCTAAAGCTCCAATGAGCTGATTGGACGCGCCAAAAAGTGGCCAGATCTTTTTCCAGATGGGAAGGCCTCCCTTGTCATGGGCAAGGGCGAGCGATCCTGCAAAAACAACAACAGCCAGGGTTGAGAGAAATCTATTTTTGATGATCAAAATTTCTTCGGTGACATAGCGAACAATGCGCGTGGCAGAGTCGAGTGTTGTTAAAATAAAGGCATTAAGGACAAAGAGGGCGATAAAAGTTCCCCATGGCCCTAAAAAGATTTTTGTCACATTCCCAAAGCTTTCTCCAAACAACGAAATAGGGTTTGTATTCATGAGCTGATGAGCATGAAATTCAGGTAAAGAAAAGCTTGAGGAAAAGATAATGATGACCAGAGCGGCAAGAAAGGCTTCAACAAGCATCCCTCCGAATCCAATCTTTTTAGCATCTGTCTCATTGGCAATTTGCTTGGATGTTGTTCCTGAGGAGATAAGGGAATGAAAACCAGAAATAGCTCCGCAAGCAATTGTAATAAACATCATCGGCCATAAGGAGCCTTGAGAGCTATTTAACGATATAAAGGCAGGAGTTTTTGTGACCGGATGCGTGACAAAAACACCTATGATCCCGATAAGAATTCCCACAAAAAGAAGAAAGCTTGAGAGATAATCTCGTGGCTGCAAAAGAAGGTTGACTGGGATAATAGATGCAAAAAAACAATAGGCTAACAAGACAATGATCCAGAGGTTTTGTGCATTATAGCCTAGATTAACTGGTGCTAGATTTCCAAGAAAAACGAGTCCCGCTAATGCGCTAAGGCTGATGATGGTCATCAACGCCAAAGGGTATTTAAATCTATAAATTCCTACGCCAAAGAGAAAAGCAATAGGAATAAGGCCTAGCGATGGAATGACAATTTCTGGTTTGGCGGCAAAGGTATCGGCCGTAAGATAAGAAAAGACCGCGACGATAAGAATCAAGGTGAACCAGATAAAGACTGAAAAAATAAATCTTGCTTTCTTTGAAATAGTTGACGAGGCGATGTCTCCGATGGATGATCCTTTTTCTTTGATAGAGATCATAAGCGCGCCATAATCATGAATGCCTCCAAAAAGAATGGATCCTAAAACAACCCATAGCATTGCCGGAACCCATCCCCAGACCAAGCAGGCCATGATTGGCCCGATCACGGGACCTGCTCCAGCAATCGAAGAAAAATGATGGCCAAATAAAACCAATATGTTTTTTGCCGGAACATAGTCTACCCCGTCGTTTTGTGTAATGGCAGGTGTTGGGCGTGACGCATCAACACCCCAGAGCGACTCAAGAATTTTTCCATAAAAACGGTACGCCAGGACAAAGATAATAAAAATGCTTACGATAAGGACTATTGAGTTCATTGGGCTAGAGACCTTTTTTAATAAAATGATTCATAAGTTCTTCTCCGGTATTAAAAAACACCTTAGATTGCTCTGCGGATTTTTCGTTAAATGATAAGGGCCCCTGAGAAGGGATATTTTTTCCAGACATAAGAAAACAGACGGCTTCACGCGTATGTGTTTGTTTGGCAATAGGCGTGCGGTGATCCGGTAAAATAAGGATGCGTAAATCATCGCCGTAGGGCTGATGGTCAACAATGGTCCCGATCACTTCCCTGTCGATCCTTTCAATGGATTCAATTTTCATTTTTAAATCACCATTATGGCTAGCCTCATCAGGCGCTTCAATATGAATAAAGACAAAGTCATTTTTTCTGAGTGATGCGAGGGCGTATTGGGCTTTGCCCTTGTAATTTGTATCATAATAACCTGTGGCTCCTGGGACGCTGATAATATGAAGGCCAACAAGCTTTCCGATGCCGTTGACAAGATCGACGGCAGATATGACCGATCCTGTGAGCCCAAATTTTTCTTGAAACGAAGGAAGGGCTGGTTTTTGTCCTTGGCCCCAAAGCCAGATCATCGTCGCGGGACTCTTTTTGCCAGAGAGGCGTGTTTTATTAATTGGATGATTCTTAAGAATGTCTTTTGACCATGTCATTAAATCGATGAGGGCGCTTGCCTGATCCCCCTTAGGAAGAAAGGATCGAATTCCTTGTCCTGTGATATCGTGGGGCGGCGTGCAGATAATAGCTGCTAATTTTTTTACGTCAGGAGATTTAATGACCATAAGATGGCGATAACTTTTACCTGCGAAGAATTTGACATTAGGTAATTTATTTTCTTCATTAAGGCTGTTGATGAGGAAGGCGGCTTCGTCTGTTGTGATATGCCCTGCGCTGTAATCAAACATTTTTTCATCTTGAATCGTGACCAGGTTACAGCGAAAAGCAACTTCATCGTCAGCCAAGTGGACGTTCATATTGGCCGCTTCGAGAGGCGCTCGTCCAGAAAAAGATCTTTGCGGGTCGTAACCCATGGCGGATAAATTACCAACATCTGATCCCGGAGGAAGTTCGCTAGGAATTGTTTGAACTAAACCGACAAGGCCTTTGGCTCCTAAGGCATCCATATAGGGTGTTTTGGCATATTCAAGCGGTGTCTTGCCCTGAAGTTCATCAACTGGATAATCGGCCATTCCATCGGGAACAATAACAATATATTTCATAATTGACCTTTAAGCGTCTTTGTTAATTTTAAGGCAATTTCTTTTCGTGAATTTGCTTTTGCAATCATAGAACCTTTTTTGTTAACGATGTATGCTTTGTAGGATTTTTTGTTTAGGATATTTGCTATAACAAGATTACAGTGCGCGTCTTTCAATAACTGTTGCGCTTTCTTGAGCAGATTTCTTTTATTTGTCTTTGTTTCAAGCTTGAAACCGACGAGAAAGCTTTTGGGGCTTATTTTTTTGATCTTCGAAATGAGTTTTTGCGTTGGCGTTAGATCAAGATGAAGGTTTCTAAGACGAGAAGACATTTTTTTTGGTGAGGCCTTTTTTAGCTGATAATCTGAGACCGCTGCCGCATGAATAACAATGTCATAATGATTTTTTTTGAGCTCATGAGTTAAAAGTTTAGCAAGTTCGTCAAAGTATTCAAAAGAGATGATCTTAAGACGCGGGCAAAGAAAAGGATGCGTGACAGGCCCTTGAAGCAGCGTGACCTTGGCTTGCTCATGGGATAAGTTTTTAGCAATGATATGGGCGAGTTCCCCGGAAGAAGTATTGCTGATGACACGGACGGAATCGATTGGCACCCATGTTGGGCCGCACGTGATAAGAACTTTTTTGTTTTTAAGAGACCCGTTATAGCCCAATTTCTTTCAGTATGCTTTTGAGATCAGGGTCAACCGTAACAGGTTTGGCAATATTTTGAATAACGAGGTTCGGATCCTTGAGACCATGCCCCGTGAGCGTGCAGACAATATTACCTTTTTGGCCCTGAAAAAAGTTGTTTTTATGAAGTTTTAAAATACCGGCGACAGAAGCCGCGGAAGCGGGTTCCGCAAAAACGCCTTCTTTTTGCGCTAAAAGTTTATAAGCTTGTAAAATTTCTTCATCAGTTACTTTGTCAATCAGCCCCTTTGATTCATCGCGCGCCGCTTCAGCCGTTTTCCAGCTTGCAGGATTTCCAATGCGAATTGCCGTTGCTAATGTTTCCGGCTTCTCGATGATGTGGCCATCAACAATGGGAGCAGATTTCGCAGCCTGAAATCCTAGCATGCGAGGAAGGCCTGTTTTTTTCTTTTGATCGTACTCTTTATAGCCTTTCCAGTAGGCTGTGATGTTCCCTGCATTACCCACAGGAATGGCATGAAATGTTGGGGCGTTTTGAAGAAAGTCACAGATCTCAAACGCGGCTGTTTTTTGTCCTTCAATACGAAAAGGATTAATGGAATTGACAAGTTCTATCGGATAATTGGCTGTGACATTTTTGACCAAAGTGAGTGCATCATCAAAATTTCCACGAATAGCAATGACTTGAGCTTGATGGATCATAGCCTGGGCGAGTTTTCCCAAGGCGATGTTGCCATCGGGAATAAGAACAATACATTTCATTCCGCATCGCGCAGCATACGCTGCTGCCGAGGCCGAGGTATTTCCCGTTGAGGCGCACATGACGGCACGCATATTCTTTTCCTTGGCCTTTGAAATGGCCATGGTCATGCCGCGATCTTTAAAAGAGCCTGTGGGGTTTGTTCCGTCAAATTTTAAATAAACATCCAGGCCAATTTCTTGTGTTAAAAAGGCAGCATGAATCAAGGGTGTATTCCCCTCGCCTAATGTAATAATAGGTGTCTTGTCTGTGACCGGCAAGAACTCGCGGTAATGCTTTATAATACCTTCCCACTTCATGATCATAGTGTCTCCATGCGAATAGCAACAGGCTTACTTCGTACAACGGACAAGTTTGTAATTTTTTCTAAGGCGAGCCGTAGTTGATTTTCTTTGGCGCGATGCGTGAGCATGACAACAGGAACAGCCGCGCGTCTTTTTTGAATTTTTTGATTAACAGAATCAATGCTAATGCCGTGCTTGCCTAAGATCCCTGTAATCTTCGAGAGAACTCCAGGCTTATCAATCGCCATAAAACGGATATAGAATTGTGTTTTGACGTGGCTCATCCTTCCAAGCTTAACGGAGCGGTCTTCAAAGGCGATATGAGACATACGAATCTTCGAGATCCTCTCACCTTTTGTACACAGATTGATCAAGTCACTGACAACGCCAGAAGCTGCTGTCATCTGTCCAGCACCTTGACCATAAAGAAGGATGTCACCCAAGGGATCTGCTTGAAAGAAAATAGCGTTAAAAACGCCATCCACGGAGGCGAGCGGGTGTTCTTCGTCAATGAGCGTAGGATGAACCCTTAGCTCAAGGATCCCGTCAACATTTTTTGCAATGGCTAAGGACTTGATGACAAGCCCAAGTTCTTTGGCATATTTGATATCATCATGAGAGATTTGCGTGATCCCTTCGACGTAAATATTTTCAATCGCAACCGTTTTGCCAAAGGCAAGTTTAACCAAAACAGCAAGCTTGTGGGCCGCATCCATGCCGTTGATGTCAAGGGTTGGGTTTTTTTCAGCATACCCTCGTTTTTGAGCCTTTTTGAGGGCCTCAGAAAAGGTGCACAAGGTGTCTGACATCTCGCTTAAAATAAAGTTTGAAGTTCCATTGATAATGCCATAAAGGCCTGTGAATTTATTAGCACAAAGTCCGTCTGTGATGGCGTTTATGATGGGTACTCCAGCGCCGACGGTTGATTCAAAATAGATATTTCTTTTTTGACGGATGGCATGCTTAAAGAGTTCTGTTCCATATTTGGCAATGACGGCCTTGTTGGCGGTCACCACATGTTTTTTTTCTCGCAAGGCCTCTTCAATAAATTCTTTAGCCGGGTGCAATCCGCCGATCAATTCAACCACAACACTGATCTCTGGATCTTGCAGAATATCCTGAACATTGGTCGTGAAGATATTTTTATCAAGATTGAGTGCTTGGGCCGCAGCAGGATTTTTATCGCAAACTTTTTTAACAATTAACCGGATGTTAAATTTTTTTTCAAAAAGTTCGCGGTGTTTTTTAAGGATTTTGATGACCCCGCCGCCTACTGTTCCACAGCCGATGAGGCCGATATTGACTTTGTTCATAGTGTCCTCTTGGTTTAATAATTACTTTGGGCTTGCAGAAAATTTTTCTCAATTTTTTTAAGAATTTCTTCTGCCTCGGGAGTTGCTTCTTCAAGTTTCACGCGGATGTCATAAATAACATTAGGAACTTTTTCTTTTGAGTCAACGACCCTTGTTACGACATTGACCGCTTGTCCCATGTAGGGGGTCTTGATCATTGTCTGGAGTTTTGTCCCCAGGGCCAGGGGAAAACTACTCGAAAAACAGAGTCCTCCGTAGCTGATATTCTTAAGCTGAGAAATGCAGTGATCGGCATCTTTTTTGTCTAAGTCGTAGAATGTGATAATGAAATGTTTTTCGACACGGGGATGCTTGCGACGTTCTTCTTTAGGATCAGGATTGTTTGCAGTTGGTAAAGTCGCCATATAAAACTCCTTTTGTTTTTTAAATGGTCGGAGCGGTGAGATTCGAACTCACGACCACTTGAACCCCATTCAAGTGCGCTAATCCAAGCTGCGCTACGCTCCGAGAAATTTATTCAGCTTTAAGCTGCCGGCACATTAAATCTTTAACCGCATGTTGCGGATTCTTATTTTTGTAAAGGACGCGAAAAACTTCTTCTGTTATTGGCATTGATACCCGATGGCGATGGCTAAGCTTGTAAACCGCTTTTGCCGTTGGAACGCCTTCGGCCACTGTTTCTTTTGAGGCAAGAATTTGTTTGATCGTCTTTCCCCTGCCTAAAGCTTCACCAACCTGACGATTGCGGCTGTTTGAGCTAAAACACGTTGTGGCAAGGTCTCCTAAGCCGCTTAATCCAAAAAATGTATGTTTTTTCGCACCTAATTGTTCGCCAAGTCGAGCCATTTCGGCAAGCCCTCGGGAAAGAATCGCAGCTTTTGTATTGGCACCGAAACCCAAACCGTCGCAGACACCACAGGCAATGGCGATAATATTCTTTATGCTTCCGCCCAACTCAACTCCTATCATATCAGAGTTTGTGTAGATGCGAAAGGATTGTGAGTTAAAAATTTCTTGCAGTTTTTTTGCCAATGCCTGATTTCGTGATGCAATCACCGCTGTCGAAGGGATGTGACGCGCCACTTCAATGGCAATGGTCGGCCCTGACAAAACGGCTAGCGGAACATTGCCAAGGATTTCATGTATGAGCTGAGACATACGAACGAGTTCTTGGTTATCAATTCCCTTGATAACACTCAAAAATGGTTTTTTCGCGTAATCGCATTTTTTTATGCTTGAAAGGACGTTACGTGCATACTGGGACGGTGTTGCGAGGACAATTAAATCACAAGTTTTAACTGTATTTCGCAGGTCATTTGTAATAGTAATAGAGCGCGGCAACGTAATGCCTGGGAGAAATTTTGGGTTCTTACGTGTTCTTTGCATTTGTCTTGCGTAAGAGTCAAAGACACTCCATAGCGTCACGGACATCCCTTTCTGAGCCAGATGAATTGCAAGGGTTGTTCCCCAGCCGCCATCACCGATTACCGCGATATGTCTGATCGTCATTTTCATATGAAAAAAATAAGATTATTAAGAATATATGTATTATAGTCGCTGAATAGTTGCTTTCAAGAAAAAACTCGAAAGGTTAAAAAGTAAAATTTTTTTATTAAGAATAAACAGGCAAGAATTTACGACTTATCGCCAAACAAAAATTTCACGGAAGACTTCAAGCATATAGGCGCCACCCCAGCGTAAGACTTGAAGTTTGCGTTCTCCCCCTTCGCGCGCGGGCTCATCGCCAGGAATTTCGCCAAGCTTTAATCTTCTTTTAGCCGCGCGAATGGACAAAAGCGGTTCCCAGCTGATATTTGTCGAAAAGAGTTTTTCTTCGAAGGTATAGCTGCTGTCTTTATCAAGATCAAGGTCATGGATCAGTTTTGTTTTATAGGCACGGAAGATAACCATAGCATCGGTATAGTGAGCGCGGTGAAAAATATTGATGAATGTCGTAAAAAGTTTGTTACCAAATGCTGTGATTGGATCGTCATCGTAGCTTTTTGCCCCTTGCAGATAGCGTGAGACAATGACCATATCATAGCCTTCTTTCATTTTGTTGATGCATTCGGGGATAAGCTCGGGGATGCTGTTTCCGTCAGGGCTAAAGGTCAAAAGGACATCCCCTGTCACAAAAGGAAGTGCTTCCATGTAGGCGTTGCGCATCCCTTTTTTCTTTTGAACAACGACCTGGTACCCTTGAGATTTTGCGTATTCAATGGTGCCATCCGCTGATTGGCCATCAATGATGAGAAGCTGGTCATACCATTCTTTTTTAATAAGCGGCATGATTGTTTTCATGCCGTCAATTTCATTCAGCGTTGGAATCAATAAAGTGACTTTCATGAGTCTCCTTTTGAGAAAAATGGAGCGAGAGAAGGGAATCGAACCCTCGTGACCAGCTTGGAAGGCTAGCGTTCTACCACTGAACTACTCTCGCATTTTGAAGCCATGGTGGGCAGAGAAGGATTCGAACCTCCGTAGTGCAAGCACAGCAGATTTACAGTCTGCCCTCGTTGACCACTTGAGTATCTGCCCTTTTGTATCAAAAAATGGAGCTGGCGAGAGGCCTCGAACCCCCGACCTGCTGATTACAAGTCAGCTGCTCTACCAACTGAGCTACGCCAGCAAATTATAAGAAATTTTTTCAAGAAAGCTTGCCAGTCTTATTTTTTACTAAAAGTTATTGAGAATGAGGCGAGTCCCAGCAAAATAATATTTATAAAAACGGTGTTATTTATACCAGATTTTTCTTGGGCTGTAAAGGGCGATTTCTTGAAAAATCGTGAAGATGCTTTCTCTTCCCTTTTTTATTGATTTTTAAAATCCCTTGTGATACTCTACCTTCTGTTTCACAATTTATTTATATTTTTTATCTATATTAAAAGGAGAAGCTCATATGAAAAAGATCGGCATTATTACAAGCGGCGGTGATTGCGGCGGCTTGAATGCAGTTGTGAAAGGTGTTGCGCAGATGGCGCATCGTAAAGGCATCGCCTGTTTCGTTATCCCAAACGGGTATGCGGGGCTTTACAACTTGGTTGATTTTGATAAACTTGTTGAGCTTGCGCCCGAACGCATTGATTCCGTGAACTCTGCTTTGGCGGGTTCTGAGGCAGGACATTCTCGGGTCAAAGTTTCCAAGATCAAAGATGACAAGAAATATGACCGCATCAAACAAGGTTTAAAGAAATTTGGCATTGATGGGCTTGTGATTAGCGGTGGCGATGATACCGGAAGCGTTATCGTTGACCTTTCCGAACAAGGCATTAAATGTGTTCATGCTCCCAAGACAATGGATTTGGATCTTCAGACGTATTCTGTCGGCGCTGATTCAACGATCAGCCGCATTGCGACATTTGCCGAAGACTTGAAGACAACCGGACGTACGCATAATCGCATTATCGTCATGGAGGTTTTTGGCCGTTATGCCGGGCATACGGCGTTTCGTGGTGGTGTAGCAGCAGATGCCGATGCCATTCTTATTCCTGAAATTCCGGTTGATTTTGATGTGCTGTACAACCACGCAAAAAAACGTTTTATGCGCCGCATCGAACAAAGCGATGTCAAGGCCGGAACGTATTTGATTATTGTCGCGGAAGGGCTAAAAAATTCAAACGGCGAAGAGCTTGTTGATGAATCCGCCGGTATTGATGCCTTTGGCCATAAGAAATTAGCTGGTGCCGGAAAGTTCGTTTGCCAAGAGCTTAGCAAACATTTTAAGCAAGATGCATCAATCAAAGAATTTATGAAAAAAGAAAAAATGTATGTGGAAGGGCTTTATGATATTCCAGAAGTGCGATCTGTGATGCCGGGACATTTGGTTCGCTGTGGTCGCTCTTCTGCTTATGATGCCAATTTTGGGAAAGAGGCAGGTGCTGCAGCAGTCTTATTGTTATCCTCCGGGATCGACGGAGTGACAGTTGTTGGTATCAACGGAAAGAAAATCCGCTACATGGAAACAAAGGAAGCCATTAAACAGCGCCATGTTGATCTTGATCTGGTAGTATTACATGAAACCATGGGTATTTGTTTTGGACGCGAGAGACAGAATTTAAGTCCTGTTTTTGAGAAAGTTCAAGCACCGATCGAACGACATCTATAAGTTTTAGTTTTTTTGTTTGGCAGGTAAAACAATAAGCGCTCAAGGATTTTCCTTGAGCGCTTATTGTTTCAACCAAAAAATATTTAGAATCCAGCCTGTTGACAAGCCCCCGCTGTCGTTTCAGCGCAAGACACGTCGCCGTCACGATCAATCGACAAGCTGTAGGCTCCGTTATTACGGTCAAGAGCGGCACATTCTGCGCCTGATGCGCATCCCGCGCTTACAGTCGGTAAATCAAAGTTTTTTGGGGTTGGGATCTCAACATCCAATTTTGTTCGATCACTTGCAAAAACACCTTTTTCAAGAAAATATCTTTCTTGGGCAGACAGGAGTGTTCCTAAGATATAGGTTCCTTCTGAAGCGCGTGATTTTTCAACAGCCCCTGTGTATTTTGGGATGGCGACAGATGCCAGGATGGCGCCGATGATAACGACAATGATGATCTCAAGTAGCGTAAAACCATTTTTTGTAGATTTCATACCTTCCTCCCTTCCATCTAAAATAAGTATATCACGATTTATCATAGAAAGAACCATTTCCTTGGTATTTTTTTAGCACGAGGGGCAGGGTCTCAATAATATCTGTTGCGAGAAGTGATGCTTTTGATTTCTGACGCGCGGCAAGATCGCCTGCTTTTCCATGCAGAAAGACAGCTGTTTTTGCAGCTTCAAAGCTGTCAATTTTTTGCGCAAGAAATGCAGAAATCATTCCGGTCAAGACATCCCCGCTTCCAGCGGTGGCCATGCCGACATTTCCGGTCTGGTTGATATATGTTTTTCCATCAGGCGAAGCAATAATTGTTTGATGGCCTTTGAGGACGACAAGGCAATGATATTGTTTTGCGAAGTTCTTTGCCGCCGCCATGCGATTATTTTCAATTAAATTAATGGGACGTTTCAGAAGACGGCTCATTTCACCGGCATGCGGGGTGATAATCTTGATACCTTTTGTTTTGCGTAAAGTTCCAGGGTTTTGCCCAAGCGCGTTAATCGCGTCCGCGTCAATAACAATGGGGATGTTCGCGGAAGAAATGATTTTAAATATCAATTTTTGTGTTGAGAAGTTTTGCGTTAATCCTGGCCCGATCGCGATGGCTTGATAATGAGAGAGTTTTTTTTGGATAGCCGGATAGGCAGCAACCGAAATGGTTTTTTCTTTCGTTTCGCAAAGCGGTAATGTCATCACCACGGGAGAAATTTTTCTTTGTGCCGTTAAGTTCAGAGATTTTGGTATGCCAAGCGTTACAAGGCCCGCTCCGGCACGCATGGCCGCTATCGATGCCAAGGCCGCAGCCCCCAGCATGCGTGGGGATCCAGCCAAGATTAATACATGGCCGAAATCATTTTTGTGACAATGAGGGTTACGTCTCAATAATGGCGTTGGCAACCGCATATTTTTTTGTATGCGACATGGAAATTAATATTTTTTGGTTAAAGTTTTTATCATGAAAAATGCAGGATGGCTTTCCGTTATGCTGATTGATGATTTCAATATCTTTCCAGCCAATCTCTGAATTTTCTCCGATCGCTTTTAGTACAGCTTCCTTAGCGGCAAAGCGTGCGGCAAAATGTTGATTAGGATAGCGGTGTTTTTTCGCATAAGCGATTTCCTGGTCAGTAAAAACGTGTTTTAAAAAATCATCACCCCAGCGCTCAATGGCTTTGGCGATACGGTCAACTTCGATAATGTCTATTCCCTGCCCAAGAATCATCGTGATCTCGCAAGTTTTAGCATGTCAGAAACAGCTTTGGAAAGTCCAACAAAAAGTGATTTTGAAATGATCGCGTGTCCAATGTTAAATTCATGAATTCCGTGAATTGAGGCAATAGCCTGCGTATTATAATAGTCGAGACCATGACCGGCGTTAACGACAAGACCAATTTTGTTTCCTAATAAAACAGCATTGCGAATTTTTTTTAGTTCGCACTTCGTTTGTTGTTTTGTTTTTGCGTTCGCATAGACGCCTGTATGAAGCTCAATGGATTCGGCGCCCGTTTCTTTTGATTTCAAAATTTGATTTTTTTGGGGGTCAATAAAAAGACTGACCAGAATTTTATGTTTTTGAAGCTTTGAAACAACACGCCTGATCGCTAGGAAATGTCGCACAACATCAAGTCCGCCCTCGGTTGTCAGTTCTTTTCGTTTTTCAGGTACGAGGGTTGCCTGGTCTGGCTTGATGCGGCAGGCAATAGCAACAATATTGGCGTTTATGGACATTTCAAGATTGAAGCGCGTCCGGACAGTTTTACGGAGTTTTTTGATGTCCAGATCGTTGATATGTCGACGATCTTCCCGTAAATGGGCCACAATGCTATGCGCGCCTGCTTTTTCGCATAGGCGTGCCCCATGGACCGGGTCTGGTAATTGACCTCCTCTGGCCTGGCGAAGAGTCGCAATATGATCAATATTCACACCGAGTTTTGGCATTGATTTCGTTGGGTTAGTAGTAGCGCAAGATTTCTTGAATATAAATCCAAGTAATCACAGCAAGGCTTAGAGAGATCATTTTTAATGCAAAGTTATTAAAAAGCCATTTTTTCATTTTTCTTTTTGTCCTATAAGTAAATCTTTTAAGATACTTGAAAATCGTTCTTTGCTCACAATAGGAATAAAACGGCCTTCGAAGGCAACGGAGATGTTTCCTGTTTCTTCAGAGACCATGACGGCGATGGCATCTGTTTGTTCTGTCAAACCAAGCGCTGCACGATGCCGTGTCCCAATGATTTTGCTTAAGTTGATATTTTCAGAAAGTGGAAACAAGCAGGCCGCAGCAAGAATGCGGTCATTGCGAATAATGATACCCCCATCGTGCAATGGCGATGTTGGAACGAAAATACTTTGAATAATTTCTGATGTGACTTTTCCATCAATGGCAACCCCGCTATCGATGTATGTCTTAAGCTGTGTTTCTTTTTCTAGGGCAATCAAGCATCCAATTCTTCGTCGGGCAAGTTTGTGTGCCGCTGCGGTAATTTCTTCGATCATGGCGTTGATTTCTGACTCTTCCAAGTTTGTTGTAAACAGATGCTGTTGACCCAGGCGAGCCAGCCCATGGCGTATCTCTTGCTGAAATATAATTAGAAATGCTAGAACGGATATTGCAAAGAAATGGCGTAAAAGCAATGTGAGCGTGGTAAGTCCCAGAAGTTCAAAGATGAGAAATCCTACAAGAAGATAAATGAGGCCTTTTAAAACCTGGAACGCCCTTGTGTTCTGAAAGAAGATAAGGACTTGATAAAAAAGAGCCCAGAGAATTAGAATTTCGACGATAGGTTTTAAAAAATTCCAGATTGTCAGGAGTGTGGGTGGCATAAGAAATTTATTTATTGTGAGTTTAAAATAGCATCTGTGACATTAACGACATCACGCATTTGTTTAACATCGTGAACGCGGACAATATGAGCACCCTGCAATATGCAGGCACTCAGCGTTGCGGCGGTTCCCCAAAGCCGTTCTTGGGGGTCTTTATTGATAATTTTTCCAATAAAAGATTTGCGCGATGTTCCAATCAAGACGGGTTTTTTAAGCGTTGAAAATTCATCGAGGTGTTTAATGATCTCAAGATTATGCTCTGCCGTCTTGGCAAACCCAATACCAGGATCAATGAGTATTCTATCTGATTTAATTCCTGTTTCCAAGCATTTTTGTATGGATTTGCTTAACGCGTTGATGATTTCTGGAATAAGATTTTTATAGGAAATGTTTTTTTGCATCGTTTGAGGAGTCTTACGCGTATGCATTAAAACAACTGCGGCGCGATAATTCTTGATTATTTTTAACATAGCTGCGGCGGGATGCGCTCCTTGGATGATATTGACAATAACGGCCCCGGATTCCAGGGCGCATCGGGCAATTTCAGGTTTATAGGTATCGATAGAAATGGGAATGTTTATTTTTTTTGCCAAAAGGCGGATAACCGGAATAACGCGTTGCATTTCTTCTTTGATTGAGATAGGTTTTGATCCTGGCCGCGTGGATTCTCCCCCGACATCAATTATATCAGCTCCTTGCCTGACAAGCTTTAATCCATAACGCATATGGGCATAAGGATCATTGCCGAGTTTTGTCAGGAGGCCGTCATGACTAAAAGAATCCGGAGTGACATTGAGAATCCCCATGATTTTTGTTCGTTTACCTAAGTCGATCTTATGATGGCATGCAGAAAGAATAAACGGTGACCGTGGGGGTGATGATGTGATATGTTGATTTCTTGCTCGAACAGACATTGTCCTAAATGGCATCCATTGGCGGAGTGTCAATTTTGTCAGCGGAAATATTTTTTGGATCAGAGGCCATGCCGAGAAGAATTTTTGCCTCTTCCACATCCAATACTTCTTTTTCTTTAAGTTTTCCGACGAGAATTTCAACTTTTTCTTTGTTTGTGCTCAGAAGTTGCTTGGCATGATTATAGCAATCATCAATAAAATTGCGAATTTCATCATCAATAGCTTTAGCCGTGGCTTCGCTATAATTTTTTTGTTCCATCATGTCGCGGCCTAAAAAGACTTGATTGTGATGATGCCCCAGCGTTAAGGTGCCAAGTTTTTCACTCATGCCATATTCACAAATCATGGCACGGGCAATACCTGTTGCCTGCTGCAAATCGCTTTGGGCCCCCGTGGTGATATCACACAAGAAGATTTCTTCACAAGCCCTTCCGCCAAGGGCAACAATAATTTTGGCGAGGAGTTCTTTTCGGCCCCAGGTTTGTTTATCCTCTAAGGGAGGTGTAATTGTATAGCCTCCGGCCATGCCGCGCGGAATAATGGAGACCTTAGTAAAGGGATCAGCACCTTCAACGAGCAGCGACAGGATCGCATGCCCTGCCTCATGATAAGCCGTAATTTCTTTTTCTTTTTTAGAAACAATGTGACTCTTTTTTTCAGGCCCCATGGTCACGCGCTCAATGGCAGCTTGCATTTCTTCATGTTCAACAACCTCTTTATTTTTTCGTGCGGCAAGCAAGGCCGCTTCATTGCAGGCATTTGCCAAGTCCGCGCCGGAAAAATAAACTGTTTGCTGGGCGATCTTCTTCAAGTCAACATTTGGACCTAATTTTATGTTACGTGTATGAACCTTAAGGATTTCTTCGCGACCAACAATATCAGGAAGCGGAACAACGACTTGTCTATCAAAACGTCCAGGACGAAGAAGTGCGGGGTCTAGCGTATCTGGCCGATTGGTTGCGGCCATGACAATGAGGCCCCCATGGGTATCAAATCCATCCATTTCAACAAGCAAGGCGTTTAAGGTCTGCTCACGTTCATCGTGCCCCCCGCCAATGCCAGAAAACCGAAGTCGTCCGACCGCATCAATTTCATCAATAAAAATAATACATCCCTTGCCGGAGATCTTGGATGCCTTACGGGCTTGATCAAAGAGGTCGCGGACGCGTGAGGCGCCAACACCGACAAACATTTCAACAAAGTCCGATCCGCTTAATGAGAAGAATGGAACATCCGCTTCTCCGGCCACAGCTTTGGCAAGAAGGGTTTTTCCTGTTCCTGGACGGCCGATCAAAAGAACACCTTTCGGAATTTTTCCTCCCAGGCGTTCAAATCTTTTTGGGTCTTTTAAAAATTGAATAATTTCCTGGAGCTCCTCTTTTGCTTCGTCAACGCCCGCCACATCATTGAACGTTATTTTAGCATTTTTCCCATCGTTCATCCGGGCACGAGATTTGCCAAATGACCAGAGTTTGTTACCCATTTGCGCCCCACGGTTTGAGAGAAACCAAAAAAACAGAATAAGGATCAATATGGGGCCTAACGAAAATAATAAATTTGACCAGAATGTATTAGCAACGACAACTTTAAAATCATTAACATTTTCTCTGACCAAGTCAAGGATGGCTTTATCATCTGCGGGGATCATGACGCGAAACTTCACTCCGTCTCCGCGCGTTCCTTCCATCTGATTGTCTGTCATGGTCAGGGATTTGATCGAGGCGGTTTTTGGATTATCTTTAAGGAGTTTATAAAATTCACTGTAGGAAATTTCTTTGGATGCGGCAACTCCGTTATTGCCGACATTTCCCTGCGTCATCAAAACCATAGTTAAGAATGCAAGGCCAATCCAAATCCAGTAATTATTAGACGGCTCTTTTTTCGAAGGCGGTTTCTTAAACCCTTTTTTGAGGCGTAATTTTTGCGGTGTTTTTTGTTCTTGATTCATAGGTCTCTTCCTGAAAGTTAAGCTATTATAACGTGTTTTTCTGTTTTATCAAGAGTCGTCTTTGTGATCGTTTTAAGTAGAGAAAATTCCTTTTTTTTATGGCTGAAAGATTATACGGCAAGTGAACCGTAGCGTCCCCGGGCTGATCTTTGACAAGATGTTCGATAGCTTCAATGTGAGCAAAGGTGAGGCTGCGTGTATGCCCCAATACCTTCTCAATCGCAAGCCGCATTGTTTCACGCAAAACGGCAGGATGACAACGTAATATTTTTTTCACATCGATCGTGATGCCGTCGCGCAGTTTATTTCTTATCAAGCATCGGCGAAGAACATCTTCGGATTCGATTTTTAAATAATCATAAGCAAGCGATATGCTTTGTGAAAAATGGATGAGTATTTTCTTAATATTTGGATTATAAATTTTTTCAAGCAATGGCAAAAGGCGCAGGCGAACCTTGTTTCTGAAAAAATCCGTATTGCGATTTGAAGCGTCGGTATAAAATTTTATTTTTTTGTTTTGCAAGAATTTATTGATTTCGCAACGGTTTGTTTCTAAAAGCGGCCGGAGGAATACGATGCCGTTTATTTCACGTTTTGGAAGGATACCTTTTATCCCTAGCGGCCCTGCCCCGCGCAAGATACGCATCAAGATAGTTTCCGCCAGATCATCTTGATGGTGGCCCAAGGCAATGCCCTGAGCTTTAATTTTTTTTGCGGTATCGGTTAAAAAGACGAGTCGGGCTTTCCTTGCAATTTCTTCAAGGGACCCTTTTGTATGGCGAAGCTTGATCGTTTTTGTAAAGAGAGGAAGCCCCAGTTTCTTGGCTAATTCTTTGACATACGCTTGTTCTTTTACGGCTTCAGGTCTGAGCCCATGATTAAGATGTGCCATGTAAAGTTGCAATCCGAAAGTGTGACGAAGCGCGTTCAAGGCATAAAGCAAAGCAACAGAGTCGGGACCGCCCGAAACAGCAATGAGAATCCGATTTCCTCGTTTAAAAAAGTGGTGTCGAAGGCAAGTATTTTTGATCGTTGAAAGAAAATTCATAAATTTAGAATTGGTTAAACCACCGCGTTCCAACGAGCGCGATTAAAATGAGAAGTAAAATGAGGGTTAAAAGCAATAGTGCATTTTGAAGCATAACGCTTTTTAATTTCCCTGAAGGCCTCTTTTTTCTTTCTTGGCTTCAAGATAGGCTGTCCGGAGTTCCTGTGCATACTTTGTGTTTGAAGGCGTGTTTCGAAGATCTGAAAAGCCTTGGCGGATGATTTCTGCGTTGACGAACGTCCCGTCTTTTAAAAAAACATAAGCCAAGACATAGCCGTCCGAATCTTGGTAAAGATTGTCAAACTCAAGACGAACATCTTTTTTCGTTACTAGATCGCTGATAAAATCATAAACAGTTTGCTCAAACGGGATAATGGGGTCATCTTTTTCAATAATGATGTTATATTCATTTCGAGGAAGATCTTTCCTAGGAGGCTTATCAATGGGGATAAGACCGATCAGTCTAATTTTTCGACCATCTACGAGCCGAAAAGTTGCCGAATTAATAACATTTTCAACGGTGCCTTGTGATTTTTCTTTTGAAAATTGAAAGAGGGATTTGCTATCCTGAGCACAGACCGATGATGTTGCCATAAAAGATAGCAATAACGGTATGCAGATAATTTTTTTATTCATAGGATTACCTAAACTTTTTTTCAAGAGCGTTTTCAAATTCTTTAATTTTTTCTGAAAGACTTTGTTTGTTTTCTCTGGCTTTTTCAAGTCGTTCCCTGTTTTTTTTGACCTGGTCTTCAATTTTTTCTTGTTGCTTATTGATCTCGGCGCTTGCATGAGCAAGGTCATCTTCAAAGCTTGTTTCAAGAGCTTCAAGATCTTTTTTTTCGTTGTCTAGGGCTTCTTGCGCGCGATCAACTTTTCGTTTTGCGCGGTCAATGCGTTCCTGAAGTTTTAATTCTTCTTTTTCGAGCCGTTTGTCTTTGTCGTCAAGAAATTCAGCTAATTTTTTTTCCGTATCCGCTAAATCATTTTGCGCTTTTTGCTCTTTGAGGCGCGCTTCACTCATTTTTTCAACGTGTTTATCAAGCTCATTTTTTTCTTCGTCCGTTAATTGTTTCTGACGTAATCGCCAAATACCGACATCTTCATTGAGGCTATCATCGTAAAAAGATTTGTCTTGTGCGGGATATCCAAAATTTGCAATATTCAGGATGGTGATGGCGACAACGCCTGGAATGGTGATAAAATTTTTTATTTTCATTTCTTAAAGTGGTGGCGGCGAGTGGATTTAAACCACTGACCGATCGGGTATGAGCCGAGTGCTCTATCAGGCTGAGCTACGCCGCCAGGGTTATGAATTTTACGTTATTCGTCTTTTGATAGCAAGCTTTTTTGTGAATGTCTTATAAATGATAAAAGATGATATATAAGAAAAAAAGTATGATACCCGTCGCGATGATGTAAAAGTCGTTGAAGTAAAAGAAATCCTTCACGCGTTCGCTGGAGGTGTATTCGTAGTGCATATTTTCAGCGACGACAGAACCGGTACTTTTCACGCCAGAGACATCGGCACGTTTAAAACGAATAAATTGGCCGGCAATGCGATAAGGCAATAGCTTTCCTTGCTCTGAAAGCTCCATAATTTTTTTTTCTGAAACTTTAAGGATTTGTGCCGCTTCCCTGACAGAAATAAATTGGTCTGATGTCATAATATTTTAAGACTTTTTATCCCTTAGCTTTTTCTAATGCGATCCAGTGATCGATCTTCGCGCGCTCAAATTTCCACTCGCTACCATCGCGAATGCCCGGGAGTGTCCCGGCGTTTGCCATTTCGACAACAGATGGCGTGTCGAGCTCAAGATATCGCGCGGTTTCATCGGCGGTGAGCTGTTCTTTGAGCATTTGGCATTGGCCTTCAAAAATGGCCCCTTCAACGATATTAAGCTTGGGTGTTGACATATTGCCAAAGAGTTCCGCCGAAGGCATCAGGACAAGCATTTTGGAGGCCAAGACGTCCCCCTTGACTTTGCCAGCGATGATAATATTTTCGCCGGTGATTTTTGCTTCGACGTTGGCTGTTTCACCGACGGTGAGCGTCCCCTTGGTTTGTAATGCGCCGGAAAAAATCCCGTTGATACGCAAATTGACAGGATCGCTAAACGAAAGCGTCCCCTGCATTTCGGCATTAATTTCAATCATTTTTTCTTCTGGTTCATTTTTTCGTCGATCGCGAAGTGCCATGTTCCCTCCCTGTTTTACTCTTTGAAAAGAGTTTCAAGTTTTTTTTCAACGGAACGCAATCCATACAGAATCCAAAAAACAATGAATGTTGAAATGAGCGCGGCGGTCCAGTATCCTGCGCCAACAGCAATGCCGATACACGCAACGACCCATAGACTTGCCGACGTTGTTAACCCCGTGACGTTATCGCCAGACCTGATAATGGTTCCAGCGCACAAAAAGCCGATTCCTGTGACAATGGCCGCGATAATGCGTGTCGGATCACCAAGATTAATATACCTATGTATATCAGAAACATAATATGAAGTCAACACAAGCAGTGTTGATCCGACGCCGATAAGGATGTGTGTTCGCAATCCTGCCCCTTTGTGGCGTAAATAACGTTCAGCCCCGATGATTCCGGAAAGAATGACGACTAGCGATATTTTTGAAAAAATTTCTATCATTTCGCGCAAGATGGAACCCATGGATTTCCCCTCCCATTTTTAATACTTTTGTTATGAAACCCTAACCCTGCGACCATCGCGGCATTGTCCATGCACAATGATAAATTTGGAAAAAAGACATCAATGGCGTGATTTTGTCCTTCATGGACAAGTGTCTTGCGCAACATCGAGTTTGCCGCAACTCCCCCGCCGACAATAAGGGTTTTTATTTTCCTTGCAAGACAGGCTTCAATTGTTTTTTTTGTTAGTGCATTAACAACGCTATATTGAAAGCTGTAGGCAATTTTTTCAAGGGGAAGTTTTTTAACCGTTTTATTACGTTTTGTAAAATAATAAACGGCTGTTTTGATCCCGCTAAAACTAAAGTCATAGCTGTTCGGCAACGCGGCACACGGGAACACAATTTCTTCATTTTTTCCTTTTTGGGCCAGGCGATCAATCACAGGCCCTCCTGGATATGGGAGCCCTAAGATGCGGGCGACCTTGTCATAGGCTTCTCCAGCGGCATCATCGCGGGTTCGTCCAAGGAGTTCAATATTTTGAAAATTTTTGATAAAAAAAATGTTTGAATGTCCTCCTGAAACGACTAGTCCGATGGCGGGAAGCTTTGGCATAGGGATAGAGCTTGAGGCATTCTTGAACTGTAAAAAATTTGCGTATAAGTGTGCAGAAACATGGTCGACTTCAATGAGTGGAATACCAAGGGCATAGGATAATGCACGCGCGGCACAAACGCCTACAAGGAGCGATCCGACAAGCCCCGGATGAGATGTGACAGCAATGGCATTAATATCAGATAGCTTTTTATCAGCAATTTTTAGGGCATCTTGAATAACAAGATTGATAAATTCAAGTTGTTTGCGGGAGGCAATTTCAGGAATAATCCCTCCATATTTTTTATGTTGAACGAGGCTTGTGGCCACAACGTTGGCTAAAATGATTTTTCCATCTTTGACGATGGAAGCCGCGGTCTCATCACAGGAGGTTTCGATTCCTAAAATATACATGTGTTATTTTTTGTTTGTTTTTGTTCGTTCGATCATCTCGCGAACAGTGAGAAAGACAAAGCCCTTATTTTGCAAAAAACGGCTTTGTTCCTTGATGACCTGCAGCGTCAAGGGCCTCGCATGGCCAATTCCAACCGCATAACCGTTTTTTTCAGCAAGATGTGCTAATTTTATAAATTCCCCTTCCATCATGTTGCGATCGGCAACGTTATCAATGAAAACATCACGCTTGATGAATGGAATATTTAAGGTTTCTGCGACTTCTTTACAGATCGATTTCTCGGTAACATAGCTATCAACAAAGAAAAATTTTTTTTCTTTAAAATACGTCAGGACAATTTTCATGAACTCTTTATTTTCGGTTGCCTTGGAACCCATGTGGTTATTGACACCTTGGGCAAAGGGAACTGTCGTCAATGCTTCGTTGATAATTTTTCGTATTTTATCTGGACGCATTGATGTTTTGATAACGTAGTCTTTCGGGTATTTATCCGCATTATAATGAGGCTCCATAGGCAGATGCAGCATGACCTCTTTATGATTTTTAGCAGCACATTCCGCAATGGTTTTGCTAAACGGCAGCTTTGGCAAAACGGCAATCGCAACGGGAATGTCAACGGTTTCAATGAATTCTTTAACGTTCGCGCCGTATCCCCAGTCATCGATGATGATGGTAATAAAACCAAGAGTTGGTTTTTTTATTTCCGGCGGGATTCTTGTTGGTTTTTGTTCGGCAATTTTTGAAAATAAAATTCCTAAAAGAAAACTCGTGATCATCAGAACACACGCAATGACGACAAGATTCTCTTTTGAAAGATTCTTTAATTTTAAGCGTTTCTTTTTTGCCATTTATTTTTTATAGATTTTGATGCCCTTGAGAACATTGAGTGCTGCCTGTACTTGATTGTCGTCTAAGAGCTTCGCCTTTGCTTCACTGTCCTTCTTATCTTGTTCAGCTGCCTCAGGTTTCTTTTCAGCTGTTTTGCCGTCAGATGCCTTGTCCGCAACTGTTTTATTCTCAACATTATTGAAGATTTCCTCTGCCTTCTTTGCTTCGGCAGCCTTTTCGTCAGTGGCTAAATTTTCAACTTTTGCTTCAATCGTAATATCGGGCTGAATCCCGATTCCGTGAATTGAGATATCCGACGGTGTGTAATATTTGCTTGTTGTTAATTTGAGCCCAGCTCCGTCTGGCAACGGAATAACTGATTGCACAGAACCCTTGCCAAAGGATTTTGTTCCGATCGTGATGGCACGTTTATTGTCTTTGAGAGCTCCGGCTAAAATTTCACTTCCCGAAGCACTTCCCTCATTAATCAAAACCGCCATAGGCCAGCTTAAAAAAGCTCCATTTTTATTTGATGACTTGGAAATATTGTTTTGCGAAGGATTGCGCGACTTTGTTGATACAATCACCTCTCCTTCGGGAAGAAATTCTTGAGTAATCTCAATGGCAACGTTCAAGAGCCCCCCTGGATTGTTGCGTAAGTCGAGAATAAGGCTGTCGGCGCCTTTTTCTTTTAGTGTCTCAAGGCCTTTTCGAAATTCTTTATAAGAATCTTCACGGAATTCCGTTAAACGAATGTACCCAATATTATCATCAAGGATCATAACATCTTTGACGTCACGGATGTGGATGATCTCGCGCGTAATCGTAAGTTCAAGGATTTTGCCTTCGCTTTCACGAAAGATTGTTAAATTGACCGTTGACCCTGGTTCCCCGCGGAGTTTTTTGACCGCTTCACTTAAGGTGATATCCTTCGTGGATACATTATCGATCTTGACAATTTTATCCAAAGGCTTAATTCCTGCCTTCCATGCCGGCGTATCTTCAATGGGTGAAATAACCGTCAGCAGATTGTCGCGGATTGAGATTTCAATGCCGAGGCCGCCAAATTTTCCTTCGGTTTCGGTCTTAAGGTCTTTGAAATCTTCAGGGCTTAAAAATTGGCTATGGGGGTCAAGAGAACCGAGCATCCCCTTGAGAGATCCATAAATAAGATCTTTGGACGATGGCTCTTCCACATACGCGGCCTGGACCGTTGTTAAGGCATAGCTAAAGAGCTCGATTTGCGAGTAGAGGTCATCGGCGAGTTTATCTTTCTTTTCGACTTCACAGATCGCAAAACGCGTTAGCGATAAAATGATGAGCAGACAAGTTGACGCGATAAAGATTTTTTTCACTTTGCTAGACATTCTGGATCCTCCCTTTAATGAGTTCACCAATTTTTTTAGGATTAGCTTTTCCTTGTGTTTTTTTCATACATTGCCCGATCAGAAAGCCAGTTGCGCTTTCTTTACCGGATTTGATTTCTTGAACAAGCGCAACATTTTCCGCAAGCACCTGGTCAATGATCTTGTTTAATGTATCATCATCGGAGACTTGCGTTAACCCTTTTTCTTGAATAATGGCGCTACTACTTTTACCCGTATCGAGCATGAGGACGAGGACGTCTTTTCCGACTAAATTATTGAGTGTCCCATCTTCAACTTTTTTAATTAATTCAATAAAATGAGCAATCGATAGCTTTGCCTCGGAGATCGAAATTTTTCGTGCATTAAGCTCTTGCTTTAGAATACCTGCCATCCAGTTTGTAATTTTTTTCGGATTGTTAAATTCTTTGACGCACGCCTCAAAGAAAAAGGTCAATTCCTTGTCTTTAACCAAAACTCCGGCATCATAAGCCGAAAGTTTGTAGTCATTGATAAAGCGATTTATTTTTTCTGGTGGAAGCTCGGGAAGGGTCTTTCGTGTCTTTTCAACAACGGAGGCATCAATCATAAACGGCACTAGGTCCGGCTCAGGGAAATAGCGATAATCATGCGCCTCTTCCTTGCTGCGCATCGAGAATGTCATTTGTTTTTCTTCGTTCCAAAGCCTAGTTTCTTGGATGATGCGCTCGCCGGCTTCAAGCGTTTTGATTTGGCGGCTTACTTCATAGTCGAGGGCATTTTTAACGGCTTTGAAAGAGTTGAGATTTTTTAGTTCGGTTTTAGTTCCCAATTCTTTCACGCCTTGTTCGCGGATGGAAATGTTCGCGTCACAGCGTAAGCTTCCCTTTTCCATGTCACAATCAGAAACGTCGAGATAGGATAATAAAAGTTTGAGGGTCGTTAGGTAATCGTAGGCCTCTTGCGCTGAGCGCATATCAGGGGCACTTACGATTTCAATCAAAGGCACGCCGGTGCGGTTATAATCCACAAGGCTGCTTTTTGTTTCAGGGCTGTGAATAAGTTTGCCGGCATCTTCTTCCATGTGGGCGCGGACAATGCCGATTCTTTTAGTCTGGCCGTTTGTTTCAACATTGAGGAATCCATTTTTGGCTATCGGGAAATCATACTGTGAAATTTGATACGCCTTGGGAAGATCAGGATAATAATAATTTTTACGATCAAATTTGACTAAGCTGTTAATTTCGCAATTAAGGGCAAGCCCGATTTTCATGCCAGAGGCAAGCACGTGCTCATTTAAGACCGGGAGCGACCCAGGAAGCCCGAGGCAGACTGGGCAGGTTTGGCTATTCGGGTCTTGGCCAAATTGTGTTGAGCATCCACAAAAGATTTTTGTCTTTGTGCTTAACTGCAAGTGGACCTCAAGGCCTATAACGGTTTCATAATTTTTCATAGGCTCACCCGTTTTTTATGCCAATCCGTGGCTTGCTCATAGGTATGCGCAATACGGAAAATCATTTCTTCATCAAAAGGTTTTCCAATGATTTGCAGTCCGATGGGCAAATTATTTTTGGCAAATCCACATGGAATCGAGATCGCAGGAACGCCAGCCAAGTTGACAGAAATTGTGTAAATATCGGATAAGTACATGGAAAGAGGATCAGATGTTTTTTCACCGAGCTTAAAGGCTGTTGTCGGTGCCGTTGGCGTGATAACGGCATCAAATGATTTAAATGCTTCATCAAAATCTTTTTTGATGAGTGTTCTCACTTTTTGGGCTTTGAGATAATAGGCATCATAGTATCCGGATGACAAAGAATACGTTCCAAGCATGATGCGTCGTTTAGCTTCTGCACCAAAACCTTGGTGACGTGTTTCTTCGTAAAGGTCAATGATGGGCGTTCGGCGCGGTTGTTTGGGTTCAGCGCGCAAGCCATATTGGACACCATCAAAACGCGCTAAATTAGAGCTGGCTTCGGCCGTGGCGAGAATGTAATAGGTTGCCACAGCGTATTCGGTATGCGGCATGGAGATTTCTTTAAACGAAGCGCCTTTGGATTTGAGAAGCTCAATCGCATCGAAGATATTCTTTTTAACTTCAGGGTCAATGCCCTCAATAAAATATTCTTTTGGAATAGCAATTTTTAGGCCTTTGACATTTTGAGCCAAGGATTTTGTGAAATCCGGCACAGGCACATCGGCAGATGTTGAATCCATTTCATCATGGCCAGCGATTAAATTGAGCAAAAGCGCGCAATCCTCAACATCCTTGGTGATCGGCCCGATTTGATCAAGGCTTGAGGCAAAGGCAATGAGCCCGTAGCGTGATACCCGCCCATAGGTCGGTTTAAGCCCGACAACACCGCAAAAGGATGCTGGCTGGCGAATCGATCCCCCTGTATCGGAGCCGAGTGCCCAAATCGCTTCATTGGCGGCAACCGCAGCGGCAGACCCTCCGCTCGATCCTCCGGGCACGCATTCTAAGTTCCAAGGGTTCCGTGTCGCGCCAAGATATGAGCTTTCAGTTGATGAACCAAAGGCAAACTCATCCATGTTGGCATGTCCTAAAAATATAAGTCCGGCATCACGCAGTCGTTTAATAACCGTGGCATCGTAAGGCGGCCTGAAACCTTGCAAAATATGCGAGGCGCAGGTTGTAAGATAATCTTTGATGCAAATGTTATCTTTGATGGCGATCGGAACAGGAATCTTGCCAATATGATTTTCGTCAAAGGCAATTGCCGCATCATCCGTATGAGCATAAGCATGCACTTTAGGGTCAAAGGTTTTGATGGCTTCACGCAACGTGCTGTAGACGTCAGCTGGTTTTATGCGTTTTTCGTTGATGCCTTTTACGATTTCATGGGCGGTTAATTCGTTGAGTTTCATTCGATGACCTGTGGAACTTTAAAGGATCCCTTATAGCTTTCAGGAGCCGTTTTGATTGCGTCAGCCTGCTTGAGTGATGGACGAGGGATATCTTGACGAAAAACATTTTGAAGTGGTAAAACATGGCTTGTTGGCTTAACCGCTGAAACATCAAGCTTGTTCAGCTTGTTAATATAGCCAAGGATATCTTCAAGGGTTGTTGTCAGTTTTTCGGTTTCGTCATCGGTTAGATGAATCCGAGAAAGATGGGCGATGTATTGAACGTCTTTTTCTGTAATCATGGCAATAAATATTAATAATAATCAAAATATTAAAACCTATATTAGCATTAAAGATTATTTATGACAAGGCAAAATCAGATTTGCTCGAAGTTAGTTTTAAGTCTATGCGGCAGATAGTTTTGCGCGAAGATCATCAGGCAAAGGAGTTGGCTTAAAGCCAGAATCAAGACAGACTAAGATAACTTCAGCTTCCACAATCATTCTTTGGGTCTTTTTTTCAACAATGGTTTGGTCAAAGATAAGCTGCGCTGCTGTTATTTTCTTAAGTGTCGCTGTACAGGTTAAGGTTTCTGCGTAACGTGCTGGGCTTTTGTAGCTTATGGTACATTTGCGGACAGCGTAAAGGTTCCCTTTTTTATGAAATTCCGCAACGCTAAGCCCCCTATCTTCAAGGAATTCAGTCCTGGCCTCTTCCAAGTAGTTTAAATACCGGCCATAGTAAACAACTCCACCGGCATCGGTGTCGTGATAGTAGATACGTTTTTCCATCTTTTTTCTTTCTTTGTTATTTTGTTAAGTTAAAAACAATGTTTTATTTTTAGCATCTTCCTCGAGGAAAGTCAAGAATACATCAGAATAAAAATATTAAAAAAATATATCCCAGCTCTTGATAATTAAGATTCAGTGTGTTATATTTACATTAGCCACGGACCGGTAAAACGGTTAAGTGGCTTTTTTATTTGGACTAACATAAAGGAACTCCATGGCGCAAAACCAAAACAATGATTTTAATGATGATGGAAGATATTTTCCCCGTTGGGAAGTTGCCAATAAGGTAACCTACAAGCATGAAAAAGGTGTTAATTTCCATGAATGTGTTAGCCGTGATATTAGCAATACTGGTCTTTGTTTAAGGACTTATGAAAAGATCCCTACCAATGAAAAACTCTCTATGACCATTGAACTTGCTGATGGAATTACCGTTCAAACCCAAGGCAGAACCCTATGGGAAAAAGATGATGGAAAAGATTTTCTTGTGGGGGTTCGGTTTGAAGAAATCAGCGACAAGGTTCAGGATATGATTTTTAACTGTGCCTTTGAGTCCCAGCCACAGGTCTTTCAACAAAAGTGGTTCCAGGGAGTCTGATCCCTTCTTTTTTATCTTTTTTTGTTAAATAATGATTTGATTATGTTTATGCGGTAGGTTGATGTGAAAGCGCGTTGGCGATTTTGACATAATCAGAAACGGAAAGGTTTTCTGCTCGGGCTTGAGGATCAATGGCAAGGCTTTTCAAAAGTTGCTTGATGTCTGCCTTGGGCATGAATACCGCGAGCGCATTCTGCAGTTGTTTTCGTCTTTGTTGAAAAGCCCCCTTAATCAATTTTAAAAATAATTGTTCATCAATTGCCTTTGGGTTGATGTCCCGCCTGAAATTTATTTTCATAAAACATGACTCAACTTTTGGTGCTGGAGAAAAACAGGTATTTTTAATTTTAAATAGAATTTTGGGTGTTGCGTAATATTGGATGGCACAGCTCAAAGCGCTGTAATCCTTGCCTCCTGGGGCTGCCGCAAGGCGCTTACCAAATTCAAGCTGAACCATAATAAAGATGTCGGATATTTTGTCCCGATTTTGAATGAGTTTTTCAATGATCGGCGATGAAATATTGTATGGTAGATTTCCAATGATTTTAATCGGAGGCGTGAGATATGAAAAGTCGTAGCCTAAGAAATCCTGGTGATGAAATACGGTATTTTTTTCCAGGATATTTTTAGATAAATAATCGTAAAGAGCTCTATCTTTCTCGACGGCAAAAAAGCGTTTTACAGCCGGCGCGATTTTTTTTGTCAGTGCCCCGAATCCTGGTCCGATTTCAAGAACAGTTTCATCGGGTTGCAGCTCACAGGCATTAATGATTTTATTGATAATGTTCACATCGCTTAGAAAGTTTTGGCCAAGGTTTTTGCGGGGTTTGTGAATAAGATTTTTGTCTTTTTTCATCGCGCAAGACGTGCAGCAAGTTTAATGGATTCGCACATGGATGATGGATCTGCTTTGTTTTTCCCAACAATGTCAAAGGCTGTTCCGTGAGCTGGCGATGTTCGAACAATCGGAAGCCCAATGGTAAAGTTGACAAGTTTATAAAATTGTGTTGTTTTGATTGGTGCCAGGCCTTGATCGTGATACATCGCAATAATGGCATCATATTTTGAGGCATTTAAATTGTAAAATAATGTATCGGCCGCAAATGGGCCTTTAACGTTTTTATATGTTTTTTGAGCTTGTTTGATGGCAGGTAAAATAACCTTAATTTCTTCATCACCGATGTGCCCCCCCTCTCCGGCATGAGGATTAAGTCCGCACAGGGCAATGCGGGGATTTTGAAGGTTGAAATAGTTTTTTAATGAGTTCGCCGTCAAGGAAATCGTTTTTAAAATAAGTTTTTTGGTGATTTGTTTTGGAACCTCAGACAAGGGAGTATGGCGGGTGGCAACCACAACTTTTAGATCGTCGAGGACAAACATCATGTCGTACTCTTTAACTCCAAAGAACTCTGCCAAATATTCGGTATGGCCTTTAAAGTGAGGGTCGGTTAGCTGAACAGCTTCTTTGCATAACGGCGCCGTAACCAGGGCATCAATTTTTTTTGTTTGAAGCAAGCTCAGCGCTGTATCAAGGTATTCGATAGCCGCTTTACCGGTCGCTTTGTTTATTTTGCCGTAGGTGATTTCTCCATTTGGAATATTTTTTAAATCAAGAAACGTGCAATTTTTTAAATATTTTTTTTGGTATTTTAAAAAGATTTGGTAGTCGCCAATGATTTGAAAATGCGCAAGATTGTTAATACGAGGATTTGAGAGAGCTTTGACGATGATCTCGGGGCCAATCCCTGCAGGATCTCCCATGGTGATCCCGATGATAGGTTTTTGTTTTGCATTCATCATCAGCCTTTAATTTCGATATAAGCCTCTTCGCGTAATTTTTTAAGCCAAGCGTCGCGGTGCTCGTTAAGCTGTTTTTGAAAAAGCATAGCGTAAATGTCATCTTTGACTTCTTCCAAAGATGCGGTAGCTTCAGGAATCTTTTTTTCAAGTCTAAAGATGTAAACTCCTTTTTCCGTCGGGATGATATCAGAAATTTCACCCGGATTAAGGTTAAATACAGTTTTTTCGACTTCGGGAATCATCTCGCCTTTTGTAATGCTGCTCGGTGATGATACGCCAGAAAATTTTTGCGCAACATCCTCAAATCCTTTTGGATATTGTGTCATTTGGGCAGGATCTCTGACGATCGCTAGCGCGTCTTTGGCATTTTGCAGGGCTAGATTTTTATTATCAGCAAACGGGATAAAAATAGAGACAATATCAACGCTCTCGGGTTTTAGAAATTTTGGGAGGTTTTGTTGATAGAACTCATTGACCTGCTGCGGGCTGACAACGATCTTGGATTTAATCTTAACTTCTTCGGCATAGTAAGCTTTAAATTGATCTAAAACTTTTTTTCTTAAATCGGTCATTGTCATCCCTTGGGCTATTAGTTCGTCGGAAAATTGTTTCTCCGAAGGGTATTGTTTTTTAATCTCCTGGATACGTTTCTCAACGGTTTCAGGGCGAATTTTTAGTTCGACTTTATTGGCATAATTAATCTTTAGCTTTTCATCAATAAGTTTTTCGAGGCCGTTTTCTTCATAATATTCCATGGTTTCTTTGATGTCTTTTTGACTTCGCTTGGAAGATGTCAGCCCCATATAAATCATGGAGAGAAATTCATGCAGATCTTTAAGCGTGATGACGTCATCATTGACAATCGCAAGAATGCCGTCATTAACGGCTGGAAATGCTTTGGCGCTTGGTCCCAGAATCAAAGCGGCACATAACAAAATGAGAAGAAATTTTTTAATGTTCATGTTGCGGTGTTTCCTTTTTTAAGTTTTCAATGGATTCTTTTAAAAGCCGGCAATAAAGATCAAAGCCAATCGACGTAATATAACCGTGCTGTTGCTCGCCAAGCAAGTTCCCTGCCCCGCGTATTTGTAAATCTTCAAAGGCAATATGAAAGCCCGACCCTAATCCGCTATGTTTTTGAATGGCCTCGAGCCTTGATTTTGCTACTGATGATAATTCATAATGCGGCAAGGTTAAAAAATAGGCGTATGCCTTCTTTTCAAAGCGGCCCACCCGCCCGCGGAGCTGGTGTAAATCGGCTAAACCAAAGCGATCCGCGCGGTTAATAATAAGCGTATTGGCATTAGGAATATCAATCCCGGATTCAATGATCGTTGTACAAACGAGAACATCAATCTCACCTTTGAGAAATTGTAACATAATTTTTTCCAAAAGGCGACCAGACATTTGTCCGTGAGCTACGCAAACACGCGCACGCGGGACAAGCCTTTTAACCATATTACCAATTTTTTCAATATCTTCAACGCGATTATGAAGAAAAAACACTTGGCCTTTGCGGCGCAGTTCTTTTTCAATGGCATCTTGCACAAGGTCATCGTCAAATTCTGTCACATGCGTCGATATAGGAATTCGGTTTTGCGGCGGCGTGTTAATGGCCGACATATCTCGACCCCCGGCAAGCGCCATGTAAAGCGTGCGCGGGATAGGTGTTGCACTCAAGGTTAGGACATCCACAAGCAGGCGAAAATGTTTTAATCGTTCTTTGGCTTTAACGCCAAAACGTTGCTCCTCGTCTATAATAACAAGTCCTAAATCTTTGAAGTGGACATCATCAGAAAGAAGCCGATGAGTGCCGATCAAGATGTCGATAGATCCCTGCGCCGTTTTTTTGATAATATCCTTTTGTTCTTTGGGTGTGCGGAAGCGGTTGAGCATCTCAACCTGAACCGGAAAGTTGTTAAGGCGTTTTGTGAAATTGAAATAATGCTGTTCCGCCAAAATGGTTGTCGGTACAAGGATAACGACTTGTTTGCCGTCCATAACAGCCTTAAAGCTCGCCCGCAGGGCGATTTCGGTCTTACCATATCCGACATCCCCACAGATCAGCCGATCCGTCGGATATTTAGAATTCATATCAATCTGAACGTCTTGCCAGGCCTTTGCTTGATCCGGGGTTTCTTTAAAAGGAAATGTTTTTTCAAAGTCTTTCATCCCCAAGGTAACCGGAGAAAAGGCGTAGCCTTCCACGCTTGTTCGCAGCGCCTGAAGATGCAAAAGTTCTGCGGCAAAACGTTGGATGCGATTTTGAATGCGCGAGCGCATTTTTTTCCACTGTTTGGATCCAAGCTTGTAAATGGTGGGTGGTTTTTTGTGAAAGCCGACATATTTTTGGACAAGGTGCATGTCGTTTTTGGGAACATAAAGTTTGTCTCCTTGCGCATATTCAACAATCAGATGTTCCTTGTGCTCTTCCCCGGCGTGAAGCTTTGTGATCCCTAGGAATTTTCCAATGCCGTAGTTGTTGTGAACGACATAATCCCCTTTCTCAATGTCCACAAAATTATTAAGAGGGGTTTCAGCGCTAAACCCTTCCGCCTTCAACTTTTTACATGGAAGAATAATGACAATATGATGTTTCCAGAGGATCTCGCCGGTGAGCGTATTAAAGGTCACAATGTTACGAATTTGATCATTATCGAGGTCGATACGGATGGGCGAGTCAAAATTGGTAGGAAAGATGTCAATGATGCCGCCGCGGCGGCTAAACTCCCCTTCGTCGGAGACGTTTAGGACGTGCTTGTAGCCAAAGCTGACAAGCTGCCCAAAAACAGATTCCATAGAGATAATTTGGGAAGCAAAGAATTTAAGCGACCGAAACATATGGGCCCAGGTATTACTATTTGCGGCTTGGCTTCTTTTGCCATGCTAACACAAGAGGCGTTGCAATAAAGACCGTGGAATAAACTCCTGAAATAAATCCAACAAGTAGGCTAAACGCAAAGGTGTTGAGCACTTCACCGCCAAGGAAAAATAAAATGAGAACGACCATGAGCGCTGTTGCGGAGGTGATAATGGTTCGGCCCAAGGTTTCGTTGACGCTCAAGTTAAGGACGTCACGAAGATTCGTCTTTTTTACTTTTAGAAGGTTTTCTCGGACACGGTCGTAGATAACAATCGTATCGTTGATTGAAAAACCCGCGATGGTTAAGAGCGCCGTGACCACCAGAAGGTCGATTTGGCGGTTTGTGATCATGAGAAATCCCACGGTAATAATAATATCGTGTAATAGCGCGACAACGCCTGCAAAGGCGAAGTCAAAGTGTTTAAAGCGAAAACCGACGTAGATAAGAATTCCGCCTAAGGCAAAAAGAATGGCCAAGAAGGCTCGCTTACGCAAGGCTTGACCGACCACTGGGCCTACTTTTTCAAGACGCATAACTTCAAAGGTGTTGTCGCTGAATTTTGCCTTAAAGACGGCAATCGTTTTGTCATAGCTATCTTCCGACGAGCGGATCATGACCGTTTCAGGGTTTTTGTCAAACTGCTGAATGATAAAGTTTTTGACTCCCCCTTCATCAAGGGCTTTACGTAAGTTTTGAGCATCAATTGCTTTGGCAAATTTATATTCTTGAACTTGGCCGCCAGAGAAATCAACACCATAGGCCGTATCTTTGTGAACCCAGAAAAAATACATCCCGACAGCAATTGTGATGACAGACAGGGCATAACAGAAGTGTCGCATGGCCACAAAATCAATTTTTGTGTTATTCAGGAGTTTGAGGCTTTTGAGTGACTTGATAACACGTGTTTTGATAAAGAAATCAAAAAGGGTCTGAGAGACAAAGAGCGCTGTAAACATGCTCGAGACAAGACCGATGGTTAGCGTAATGGCAAAACCTTTGATCGGCCCTGAACCAAACTGAAAAAGCATGAAGGCCGCAATGAGCGTTGTGAGGTTTGAATCAAAAATAGCGCTAAAGGCTTTGTTAAAACCGTTATTCACAGCAGCTTGAAGGGTCCGGCCGTTCGCTAGCTCTTCACGGATACGTTCATTGATAAGGACATTGGCGTCAACCGCCATGCCAAGCGTTAAGATAATACCCGCAATACCTGGCAAGGTGAGCGTGGCCTGCGCATCAGGCATCATGGTATTTAAAAATCCCATGATCCCGGTGATCATGATCAGGTTGATAAATAACGCAATATCAGCAATGAAGCCTGACGTGAAATAGTAAATTAACATAAATACAACAACAACGAGGAACCCTATGACTGTGGCCCGAATGCCAGCATCAATGGAGTCTTTTCCAAGGAGCGGGCCGACCGTTCGCTCTTCTTCAATTTGCATCGGCGCAGGCAATGCACCGGAACGAAGCGAAAGGGCAAGAAGGTTGGCTTCGTCAAAAGTAAACATCCCGGTGATTTCTGCATTTCCGGATAAAATAGGTTCGCGGATATTTGGGGCGGACAAGACCTCGCCATCTAATACAATCGCGAGCTGTTTATTGATATTTTCTTGTGTGATGGTCGCAAATTTTTTTGTTCCTTCGGGATTAAGCGAAAGAGAAATGCGTGGCTGGCCAAAACTTTGCTGATCAAAATCAACGCGTGCATCAGAGACGGTTTCCCCGCTTAACGCTGTTGTTTTCTGAATAAGGATAGGACGATTTTCTTCTCCTTTTATATATTTCAGTTCATAGCTTGGGTCAACTTCACCCCCGATGGCTTTGGTGAGCAACGCAGGATCATCGCCCACGAGACGAAATTCAAGCTGGGCCACTTTTCCAATCATCGCCAGGGCTTTGTCGCGGTCTGTGACGCCAGGCAGCTGGACCAAGATTTGGTTTTCCCCTTGAATTTGAATGGTCGTTTCTCCTACGCCCAGACCGTCAATCCGATTGCGCAAGATCTCCATAGCACGCATTACCGCATCTTTTTTTGCGTTGTCAGAAAGTTTTTCTGTCTGAACGCGTAAAATAAGATGCATTCCACCCTTAAGGTCAAGTCCAAGATTGATACGTTTTTGCAGAGGAAAGGAAAACCAAAGGCAAGCAGCCAAGACAGCGAAAATGATCAGAAAGCGTTTTTTGAGGTCTCTCATGGACAATCCTTACGTTAAATGATTGGGCTTTTTTTCTACGCGTGCAACAGCACCGCGATCAATTTCAATCTTAACATTGTCATCAATGCGAACAACTAGAGTCGTTTCTTTGATGTTGACGATCGTGCCGTGGATGCCGCCATTGGTAACGATTTCATCGTTTTTCTTTAAATTATCAAGCATTTTTTGAAATTCGGTTTGTTTTTGTTTTTGAGGCTTAATAACAAGAAAATAAAAGATTCCGAAAATAATGGCATACGGAAGTAGCATGGCAAGCGGATTTATTGTATTTTCAGGGCCCATAGGTATCCTTTTTAGATAAAATGGTTAAAAGATTTTTAGCTTTTTTTGCCGGATTTTTTGACAAGAGTTTTAACAGTGTTGCTCATCACGGCACCCTTCTTGATCCATTGGTCAAGTTTTTCTTGATTCATAGAAAAAGAAGCAGGTTTTTTGGTAGGATCATAAAAGCCCAAGATCTCAAGCGTTCTTGAGTCTCGCGACTTTGGTTTCGCAATAACAATAATGCGATAGTTGGCTACCTTGTTAATTGATTTTCCAATACGTTGCATACGAATACAGACTTCCATTGATCACTCCTCTTTCTGATGTTAATAGTACCTAACAATATGATTATATTAGCGGTTTTTAAAAATATTTCAATGGCTTTTATGGGAAATTGTTATGCGCCATCTCGATAGCAAAGATCTGAGCCATGGCCTTATTTTTTGTTTCAAGATATTCTTTTTTAGGATTTGAATCAGCAACAATCCCGGCGCCTGCTTGGACGTAGGCAAATTTGTTTTTCATGACAATCGTGCGAATCGTGATGCAGGTGTCCAGGTTTTGCGCAAAGCCCAGGTAGCCGATGGCTCCTCCGTATGGCCCGCGTGCAACAGGTTCAAGGGCGTCAATAATCTCCATAGCGCGGATTTTTGGTGCCCCGGAGAGGGTTCCTGCTGGAAATGCGGCTTGAATCACATCGAAAGGATTTTTATTCTTCTCAAGAGTCCCTTTGACGCTGCTAACGATATGCATCACGTGAGAAAAGTGTTCGATATTCATAAACTCAGAGACTTTGACCGATCCTTTTTCGCAGACCCGGCCAAGATCGTTGCGGCCCAAATCAACAAGCATGATATGCTCTGCCCGTTCTTTGGGGTCGGATAACAGTTCTTTGGCTAAGCGAAAATCATCTTTTTCATCAATCCCGCGCGGGCGCGTTCCGGCAATCGGGCGTGTTTCCACAATATTGTTTTCACAGCGCACCAAGAGTTCCGGTGACGAACCGGCAATATAAACATCATCAAAATGCAAGAAATACATGTAAGGTGAAGGATTGATCGTTCGCAAGGCGCGATAAACATTAAAGGGGTCTGTGGATATCTGGGTTTTAAAGCGTTGTGATAAGACCACTTGGATAATGTCTCCGGCAAGGATATTCTTTTTCGCCCTGACAACCGCTTGCTCAAATTGTTTTTCTGTAAAGTTTGAAGAGACGCTGAGCTTGACTGGCTTTGATCCTGTTTTCTGTGTGTTTGGTTGTGGCACTACTTGCCGTAAAGAGCAAATAGTTT